>Ga0310786_10003112_pt1 | contig 24432 bp, 16 predicted proteins | sample AusTroGonzalo_MG_FD_203881 | JGI IMG/M metagenome (GOLD analysis project Ga0310786, IMG submission 203881) | Bovine rumen microbial communities from tropical cattle in Woodstock, Queensland, Australia - Gonzalo_03 (v2) (version 2) | ecosystem: Host-associated > Mammals > Digestive system >...
ACCGGCGGGCTGCAGGTCTGGCCGAAGGTGATCGCCAAGCACATCAATGCGGAGCTGCCGTTCATGGCGACCGAGAATCTGCTGATGGCGGCGGTCAAGAAGGGCGGCGACCGGCAGAAACTTCACGAAGTCATCCGCACCCATTCGATGGAGGCTTCGCGCCGTGTCAAGGAGGAGGGCAGGGAGAATAATCTGCTGGATCTGCTCCGCAACGCGCCGGAATTCGCGATGATCCGCGAGGATTTCGATGCTCTGCTCGATCCGCAGGGATTCATCGGGCGCGCCCCGGAACAGGTGACGGATTTTCTCGACGGCACGATCCGCCCGCTGCTGAAACAATACGCGTCGGAGTTGGAAAGCTCCGAGGCCGAGGCGTTGAACGTGTAGTTCGACCGCCGTATTGGAGGTGCTGAAATGGCTTTTCTGGACAACCGCTATCTGATAACCAACGCGACCGGCTTGGAACTTTTCGCCGCCATCCGGAAGCTGCCCGTGATCGATCCCCACAATCACGCCGATATGCGCGAAATCGCCCGCAACGAGTGTTACCGCGACGCGTGGCAGCTCTTCGCCGCCACCGACCACTATGTGTGGGAAATGCTCCGCAAATGCGGCGTGCCGGAAGAGCTGATAACCGGCTCCGCGTCCCCGCGCGACAAGTTTCTCGCTCTGGGCAAGGTGTTTCCGCTGATCGCCGGTAACCCGGTCTACGAGTGGATCCACCTCGACCTCAAACGCTACTTCGGCATCGAGGAACTGCTGAGCGAAAGCACCGCCGAACGCATCTATGATGCGGTCAATGCCAAACTCGCCACCGACGCCTACCGTCCGCAGGCGCTTCTGACGGGGGTGCTGAACGTCGAAAGCATGAGCTCCACCGACGATCTGATCGACACGCTGGAGTTTCACGAGCAGGCCAATGCCGCCATCGGCCGTCAGATGATCCGCCCGACGTGGCGTCCCGACAAGGCGATGAAGATCTTCGCCCCGACGTGGAGGGAGTATATCGCAAAGGTCGGCGAGCGTTTCGGCATGAAGATTCGCCGTTATTCCGATCTTATTGAGGCGATGCGGCGCAGTCACGACTACTTCGCCGAGCGCGGATGCCGCGCCAGCGACCACGGCGTCGACGCCATGCCCGTCGTCGATTGCGAGGACGCCGCTCACATTTTCCACAAGGCGATAAACGGCAAGGCGCCGAACGAAGCCGAAGCGATGGGCTTCATGGGGGCGTTTCTCGGCGAAGCCGCCAAACTCGACGCCGAAAAGGGCTGGGTGATGCAGCTGCACATGGGCGCCGTCCGCGACGTCCGCACGACGCTCTTCGAAGCGCTGGGCCCGGATGTCGGCGGCGACGTCTGCAACGTGCACCGGGATTTTCTGCCGGGCATGGTGTCGCTGCTCAACCGTTTCGACAACAAGCTCAAGGCGGTCTTCTACTGTCTCGATCCCAACGCGCAGGCGACGCTGGCGAGCATCACCCGCGCCTTCGGCGACCGCGCCGCACTCGGTTCCGCGTGGTGGCTCAACGACACGCCGATCGGCATGAAGCGCCAATTGGAGCTGATCGGATCGATCGATCTTTTCAGCAATTTCGCCGGGATGGTCTCGGATTCGCGCAAACTGCTCAGTTACGGTTCGCGCTTCGAAATGTTCCGCCGGGTGCTGGCGGACGTGTTGGGGGCCATGGTCGAGCGGGGGCAGATGCCGCTTCCCGTCGCGGAGATGCTCGCCGAAAGGATGGCTTACTCCGGGCCCAAGGCGTTTTGGAATCTGTAAATAAAGTGTCAAACATCAATATAAGGGTAGATTGAAAATGGCAAAAAGCGACCGTTACAAGAATGCCGGTGTGGATATCGATCTGGCGACCAAACTGCTGGCGGACGTCAAATCCAGTCTTGCCGCCACGCGGCGTCCGGAAATGCTGGCGCCCGTCGGCGGATTCGGCGGACTGTTCCAGTTGGATCTCAGCAAATACCGCGAGCCGGTGCTGGTTTCCAGCATCGACGGCGTCGGCACCAAGCTGATGGTGGCGATGATGATGGAAAAATACGACACCGTCGGCTGCGACATCGTCAACCACTGCATAAACGACATCGCCGTGCAGGGGGCGGAGCCGATCTATTTCATGGACTACATCGGCATCGGCAAGTTGCGTTCCCCGCTGTATGAAACGGTGCTTTCCGGCATCGCCAAGGCCTGCAAGGCCGCCAACTGCGCGGTGCTCGGCGGCGAGACCGCCGAAATGCCCGGAATGTACGGCAACGACTTCGATCTGGTCGGCGTCATCACCGGGGTGGTCGAAAAATCGAAGCTCATCACCGGCGAGAAGATCCGTCCGGGGCACGTGGCGATCGGCATCGGATCCAACGGATTGCACACCAACGGCTTCAGTCTGGCCCGCCAGATACTTTTCAAGGAGTGCGGCTATAAGGTGCACGACTATGTGGACGAGCTCGGCGAGACCGTGGGCGAGGCGCTGCTGCATCCGCACATCTGCTACTACCCGGCGATCTCCAAGGCGTTCGCCGGAGAGTTGCCGCTTGACGGTATCGCGCACATCACCGGCGGCGGGCTGTACGACAATGTGCCGCGCATTCTTCCCGAGGACTGCTCGGTGGAATTCGATCCGTCGCCGCTGCCGGTCCCGCCTATCTTCAAATTGATGACGTCCCGCGGCGGCATCGGCAAGGAAGAGGCGTACCGAGTCTTCAACATGGGCGTCGGCATGGTGTGGTTTGTGCCGGAAAAGGCGGCGGAGGCGGCGCTGAATACGATCCGCTCCGCCGGTTTCATAGCCGAAAAGATAGGGCGTGTCGTTTCCGGCAACAAGGAAGTATTCGTGAATTGACGCAGGTTTCCGGCTGAATTCAGGAGGTGACTGATGAGAAGGTTTTTCCGATGGTTCGGAGTGCGCCAGGGGCAGGGCGTCGCCGACGTGCTTAAGCGTTCGTTTACCACGGTTCGGTCGTTTTTGCCTTTTCATCAGGAGTCCGCGCTGTCCGAGGAAGAAAAAATGCGGCGCATGGGCACCGATTCGGCGATCCGGCTGGTCTTGTCGGACGACAACGGGGATCTGAGCGAAAGCAAACTCGAAGTATTCCGTCAGCTCATCAGGGGCGAACGTTCGGGCGACGAGGTGGACAAGCATATACAGGCACTGCGCAAAGTTTCGCCGCAGACGGTGGAGAATATTGCGGCGGCCATCAGTTCCTTCAAGGAGGACGAACGCGGGAAACTGATGCGTTTTCTGCTGTCGCTGGCGGCGGCGGCGGAGACTCCGGAAAAAAGGATCTCCGAACTGCGGCAGATATTCCTGTCTGCGGGCGAGAGCGAAAAATCGTTCTCGGAATGTCGAAGCGAGACACTGCGCATCGACGAAAGACGGCGGCGGATCATCGGGTCAGGTGCCGGTATTCTGGTGGCGCTGGTGGTGATATTGGTGTTCATATTGACCGCCTTTCTGCTGCGTTCGGTGATATTCGGATTGATTTTTGCGTACATATTGCTGCCGGTGGAAAAGTATTTCGAGCGGCGGGAGCGCAGAAAAAGCGGAGTGGTCCATTATCTGTTCTGGCTGCTTTCCCTGCCGCTGCTGCCGCTGCAGAAGCTGTCGCAGCGCATTTCGAGGCACCGTCGGTTCGCTTCGGAAGAGGATGCCGCCGAGGAACAAAAGCACCGTCAGGAGCGGCGCATCATCACCAAGGCGGTGGTGCAAACCGCTCTGGTGGTGCTGGTGGTCGTCTGCGGATTGTCGGTGGCGCTTACCCGGTTGACGATACATTATGTGGGCGATTTTCGTGACAACGCCAAAATCTCCGCGTCGGCATCGTCCGCATCGGAGCCGCAGAACGCTTCCGGCGACGTGCAGCCGACCGGCTCGGCTTATGTCGACGGAATGATCGGCATGGATAAGCAGCCCGACGAGGCCGCGAAGCCGAAAAACGGAGAAGACCAGGAGCCGTCCGCCGTCGAAGAGGGGTTTTCCAATCTGGTCGGCTGGCTGGATGGGCGATTGAGCGGTTTCCGCTCCCACTTGGAACGCACTCCGCTCATTCGCTTCGTGCTGGATCAGATACTCAAGATATTGAGAAGCGAAAAAGCTCAAAAGGAGTTGCTGGCGGTGATATTGAAACACAGCGGCGGAGTGATATCGTCCACGACGGATCTGCTGGGGACCATCATGGTCTTTCTCTCCGATCTGCTGCTGACGGTGTTTTTCGCCATGCTGTTTCTGGTCAAGCTCGCCGAATTCTGCCGCGAAGACAACAGCGCGGGACGGCAAAGCGAATATCTGGTGCGTATCGTATTCAACGGTCGCTGGCTGCCCGGCACCAACGACGTCACCATAAGCGAGGCCAAGCGGATATTGAGCGAGATCATGGATCGGCTGCGCATTTGGGTGCGCGGATATGTCACGCTGGTCATGGTGGATGCGACCGTGTATACCGTGGTGTTTTTCTTCCTGCGGGTGCCGTATTTCCCGATCCTGGGGATCATTGCCGGGTGCGGCATATTGCTGCCCTATGTCGGTCCGGTGATCTCTGCGGTGTTGACTTTGCTGGTCACGCTTGCGGTCGGCAATTGTTCGGGGCTGCAGCTGGCCGGGATCGTCGTGGCGTATTTGATCTACAACGGCATCATCGAACAGTTCATCCTGTATCCCGCGGTGATCGGTGATTCGCTGGGGTTGACCACGTTGGAGACGATCGTGGTGGTGCTGTTGGGCGCGGTGTTCGCCGGCATCCCCGGAATGCTTTTGGCCTTGCCGACGGCCAGCGTGCTCAAATATCTGATTTCGCAGATACTTCAATATCTGCGGCTGCGCAAGGCGGCACATGAGGATGCGGCGATGGTGGAAGAGGAATCGGCGCCGGAGACGCCGCCTCCGGCCGCCGAAGAGAGTCGATCTTCGGCCGATGAGACGGCCGGAAATGCCTAATGTTGATCTGAAGGAAACGGGGTGACGGCGGAATGCGAAAAAATCGCGGTTTGTTTTTTTGCGGTGTCGTATCGCTGATTTTCTGCTGTTTGTGCGGATGTCAGCACGATGTCGGGATACGCAAGGCCACGGCATCGGAAAAGTTCGCTTACAGTTCGGTGCAGATTTCCGGCGGCGATATCTCGGCCGAAACGATGAATCTGTTGGGGAACTATTCTCTCAACGAGCTTCTTGACAGCGATCCCGAGCGGCTGACCATCGAACTGACCAAGCTTTTCGCCCGCGAGCCGCGGGTGAAGTACCTGACCGCGCTGGCGGACGTTTCGCTCTACACCGGACGCCGTCTGCTTCCTGCCGACCGGGATCTGGCGATGCGCTATTTTCTGAATGCCGCCATGTACTCGGCCGCCTATTTCGGGGTGTGCGATTTGAATCCGTCGCCTTACGATCCGACCGGGATCCGGATGATGCTCATATACAATGCGGCCGCGACGGAATTGTTCGGTTATCTTCGTCAGCGCCAGCTGTTGTACAAGAGCGGGTACGAACTCTCGTCGGTGCTCGGCGGCAAAGTTCGTTTCGAGACGCCGCATTACCAACTGCCCGTGGATAAGTCGCAGATACGCGACATCCTGCTTTGCGCCGATTATCGTCCGGAAAATCTCACCCACACCGGCCGACGCTTCGGCATCGGGGCGCCGCTGATCATCGACATCGACAAACCGGTTTCCGACGGGCGTGTGGGATTCGCCAAAAACCAGACCATTCCCGGTACGTTCGTGTTGAAATTCAGCTTCCGCGACGTCAGGGCCTGGGGCGAGTATTCGGCGCAGGTCAACATCATCGATTCGAGCAAGGTACAAGAGGTGGCGTACGGCCGTCACAAACTGCCGCTGGAACAGGACCTGACCACCCCGCTGGCATATATGGTCAAAGATCCGCCGCTGTTGAATTTCATCGACTATACCCGTCTGCCGGTAGCTTCGAAGGAGATGCAGGGGTTGTACCGTTTCAGTCCGCCGGACGACGAGCGCATTCCGGTGGTGCTGGTCCACGGCCTCCTTTCGGATACCCGCACCTGGCTGCAGATGATCAACACGCTGCAGAGCGACGAGGACATCGGGCGCAATTATCAGTTTTTCGGTTTCAGTTACTCCAGCGGCAACCCGATATTCTTTTCGGCGTGGATGCTGCGCGATGCGCTGCTGCGCGAGCGGGCGCGTTTGGTGGCGGAAAACCGTTCCACGGAAAAGTTCGACCGCATGATTATCATCGGTCATTCGATGGGCGGTCTGCTCACCCGACTGGCGCTCAGTCATTCCAACGATGTGGTGCTCGAGTTTTCGGCCGGCAAGGAAAAATTCGAGGCGGCAATCAAGGATTTTTCGCCGGAAGAACGTAAAAAGATCGACGAGATCATCCATTTCGAGCCGCTCCCCTTTGTCAGACGGGCGATTTTCATCGCTACTCCCCACCGGGGATCGCAGATGGCTCAAACGTGGTTCGCCCGTCTGGGGGCGTCACTGATAAAGGTCCCCAAGGACATCATCAAACGCAATCAGACGCTGCTCGAAGTGCTGGTCGGCAACAACAAGGTCGCCGCGACCACCGGGTTGTACATCACCGGGATCGACAACCTCAATCCGGATAGCGGCGCACTGAGGCTCATGAACCGGATGCCGATGTCCGACAAGGTGATATACCATTCGATCATCGGCAACCGGGAAGGCGGCGGCATACCCGGCGGCAGCGACGGGATCGTCCCTTACGCCAGCAGTCACATCGACAACGTGCGGAGCGAACTTGTGGTGCAGTCCGGTCATTCCGCCCAGAAAACTCCGCTGGCGATTCAGGAAATACGCCGGATCTTGTTGGAGCATCTGCGGCAGTATCCCGATTCCCGCATCACACCGCCGCTGCTGCTGCTTCCCCACGGAGTGCGGAAATAATGATCGATCTCGTCGCCGAAGCCAAGGCGCACCGTCGCCGGGCGTTTCCGATATTGATATTCGAGGACGACGCTTCCGCGCAGGGGGCGGCGACTCAAGCCGAAGAGCTCTACGAGCTTATACGCAGTGCGGGATGGATCCCGTTGGATTGCGAGATCATCCGTTCCCGTTCGAGTCACCCCAAGTATCTGATGGGCAGCGGCAACGCCGAACGCATCGCGCGTCTGGCGCAGGAGTGCGAGGCCGACTGTCTGGTGTTCGACACGTCGCTGTCGCCGTCTCAACAGCGGAATTGGGAGCTCCTGGCGCGTTGTCCGGTGGTCGACCGGGAGGAGCTCATTCTCGACATATTCGCCGCGCGGGCGCGCAGTCGCGAGGCGGTGCTTCAGGTGGAACTGGCGCGGGCGCAATTCATGCTGCCGCGTTTGACCGGCGCGTGGGGACACCTTTCGCGTCAGCAGGGCGGCGGAGCGACCACGCGCGGCGAAGGCGAAGCGCAGATAGAAATGGACCGGCGTCTGCTGCGGCGGAGGATCCGCCAGCTGCGGGGCGAGCTTGACGAACTGACCAGTCAGCGGGCCACCCAGCGCAAAGCTCGCCGCCGCCGTCCGGTGAGTCAGGGGGCGATCGTCGGATATACCAATGTCGGCAAGTCCAGTCTGCTGCGGGCGCTGACCGGGGCGGACGTGCTGGTCAAGGATCAGCTCTTTGCGACGCTGGATCCGTCTTCGCGCCGCATGGCGGAACTGCCGGATGTGGTTTTGAGCGACACGGTCGGATTCGTGAGAAGGCTTCCGCACTCGCTGATCGAAGCGTTCAAGTCCACGTTGGAAGAAGCGGCGCAATCGGATTTTCTGCTGCTGGTGCTGGACGTTTCCAGCGCCCAGCTGGATATGGAGTTCGAGACCACGCTCGGCGTGTTGAAGGAACTGGGCGCGGACGAAAAGAACATTCAGATCGTGTTCAACAAATGCGATTTGATCGATCCGGAGCGGGACGCGGTCAAACTGGCGCGGCTTCGCTCGCTGTTTCCGGATGCGGTTTTCGTTTCCACGCGCCGCGGCGACGGCATGGCCGAACTGCGGGCCCGTATCGGCATATTGAGCTCCGGATCTCGCGGCACCTTGCATGTCATCCTGCCGCCGTCCCGACACGATCTGGCGGCTTTGGCGCACCGTTTCGGCGAGATATACGAGGAGAGCTACACCCCGGACGGCAGCATAGAATTGAGATTTGCGATAGTCAAGAAATATCAACATAAATATACGGAGTTCGAAGCATGACCGGCAAGCGTTGGCAGTTTGTGATCCTGACTGCGGCTCTGCTGTCCGCAACGATGCTGCGGGCGGCGGATCTGTCGCCGTGGGATGAATGGCGTCTCGGTTACACCAATTTCGAGATCGGCGAACAGAATCGTTCCCGCGGCGATTACACCGCCGCCCTTGAAGCCTTTGAGAAATCCCGAACCCACTATCAGGCGGTCAAACGCTCCCGCCCGGATTGGAACCAGAAGGTCATCCGCGAACGTTTGAGCGCGTGCGACAAGCAAATATCCGAACTGCGGCGGCTGTTGGGCAACAAAGCCCCGGTGCAGCGGGAACCCGTTTCATCGCAGACGGGGGATATTTCGACTCCGGCGGAGAGACCGAGGCCACAACCGAGGGAAGAACCCGATTATTCCGCGCAGCTGCGCAAGCTCCGCGCCGAGCTGGAAGAGGCGAAAACCGAATTGGATGAGCTGCGTAAAGAGCGTGCCAAACGCGGTAATTATGAGACCGAGATCGCCGATCTGCTCCGTGACCGGCGGATCGCCGGAGAAAAATATGCTCTGCTGGAAAAACGCTGTCAGCAGCTTCAGGAAGAACTTAAGAAACCCGAATCGGCATTGCAGGAGCTTCGGCGGCAGCTGGTGGAAAAAAACGAGCGGCTTGCCGATGCGGAAAAATCGATCCGGCTGCTAGAGGAAAGACTGCGGCGCGGAGAGCGGAGCACTGTGGAAAACAACCGCGAAAAGAACATGCTGCGCAGTCAGCTGCGTCAGGCGGGCGAGGAACAGCAGCGCCTGCGGCAGGAGGTCGGCGTGCTGAATTCTTCGATAGAGACGGAGCGTTCGCGTCTCGAACGGGCGAAGGGCCGGATCGCCGAGCTGGAACAGGCGCTTCGTGATGCGGAAAAGAATTTCAGCACCAAAATCGCGGACGGCGCCGCCGTCAATCAGGAGGAAACGGCCCGTTTGCGCAATATCGCCGCCGCCGCGGAAAAGCGGGCGGATCAGTTCCAAAAACAGTGCGTGGAACTGCGCGGTGAATGCGACGAGTTGATGAAAAAACTAGAGACTCTGGAACAATTGAGGGTAAAAAGCGAGACCGATATGACCGCGTTGCGCGGCGAAGCGGATAAACAGCGCACTCGCGCGGAGTCTTTGGCGGATGAACTGGCCAACGTGCGCGACTTGCAGCGGCGGCAGGAAGATGAGTTGAAGCGGGTACTCGCGGAGCTCGAACCGTTGCGCGCCCGTCTGGCCCGCCGCGACAGCGAAGACTTCAAGGGAATGGTCGAGGCGAGGGAGGCCACGCGTAAACTTGAGGCCGAGATCGCCGCGTTGAGAACCCGGGAGGCGGAAATCAGCGTGGCGCTTTCGGAAGAAAGAAAAACCGCCGAGTCGCTGCGCCGGGAATTGGAGATACTGCGCGGTGATGTGCGCAAGGCCAAAGGCGCCCAGAAGAGCGCGGAACATGAGCTGGAAAAACTGCGGAGCGACGCGGAAAAGTATCGCGATCTGCAGGAAAAATATCAAACTCTGGAAAGCAATTTTGCCGCGCTTCAGCGGGAAAATCAGGAAAACCGCGCCAAAGTGGCGGCCGCCAGTCCCCGTGAAGCCGAATTGAAGAGGATCAAGTTGCGTCTGGTGGAGTTGAATCAGCTCAAAAGCTCTTTGGGCAAGGAACAGCGGCTGACTTCCGAGCTGATGGCGGAAAAGAAGCGGATGGAAGAGGAGCTTAAGATTTTGAGGGAAAAAAGTTCGCAGCTTTCCGCCGCCAGAAAGCAATTGGAGGCCATGAAGGCGCTGGAACTCGAGATCGCGGAGCTGCGCCGGATTAATCAGGATGCCGTGACGCGTTTGGAAAAGACGAAGAACCTCGAAGGCGAGTTGGTCGCGGCAAAACGGGCGCTGATCGAAAGCGGCGCCGCGCAGTTGGAGCTTCACGATGTGAAGCAGGCGTATGACAAAGTCGTCGCCGAGCGCAATGCGGCGGCGAACGAGGCGGCGCATTTGCGGGATATGCTTGCCGAGGTCCGGGAGCAGTCCCGGAAATCCGAGATCAAGCTTCGGGCGGACAAACTCGATGCCGATCAGGCGTTGGAAAAGATGCGTCGGCAGCTTGAAGATGCCCGGAAATCCGGCAGCAAGCTCCGGGCGGACAAAAGCGATACCGAACAGGCGTTGGAACAGACGCGCCGGCAGCTTGAGGATGCCCGGAAATCCGGCAGCAAGCTCCGGGCGGACAAAAGCGATACCGAACAGGCGTTGGAACAGACGCGCCGGCAGCTTGAGGATGCCAGAAAATCCGACAGCAAGCTCCGGGCGGATAAAAGCGATGCCGAGCAGGCGTTGGAACAGACACGTCGGCAGCTTGAGGATGCCAGGAGATCCGGCAGCAAGCTCCGGGCGGATAAGATCGGTACCGAGCAGGCGTTGGAAAAGACGCGTCAGCAGCTTCAGACCGCCACGGAAAAGCTGGCGCAGATGGATTCGCTGACCGCGCAGTTGGAAAAACTGCGTAAACTCAACGACGAATTGATGTACGCCCGTTCCTTCGAAGCGGAACTGGTCAAGGCGCGTGCCGAACTTGGCGAACTGGCGCGCTACAAAGAGGAACTGGCGGGGGTGATCAGACTCAACGAGCAGTTGGTGAATGAAAAAAATGAACTGGAAAAGGAGTTGACGCGACGCGCTTCCGGTTCCTCGCCGGAGGATATGGACGAGCGGAACCGGATCATCCTCGCCGCTTCGAACGAGAAGCCGGAAGATTATGTCGCGGAGGGCATCACCGCCGAATCGACCGGCAATATCGAGTTGGCCATTTGGAATTATCGCAAGGCGCTGGGATTGGATCGCAATCATCAGGTGGCGTCGGCGCGCCTCGGAATGATACTTCTGCGGCGCGAAGAGTTTTCCGAAGCCGCTCAAGTGCTGGCCATCGCCAGAAATTCCGCGCCGGGCCGTTTGGATCTGGCGCTGGCGCTCTCGCGGGCTTATTTGGGGCAGAAACGCTTTGGCAACGCTCAGGCGGTCGTGGAGCCTTTGCTGCGGGACAACCCCGAAAACGGCGACCTGCTGGTGGTCGCGGCGTTGGCCGCCGCCGAAAGCGGAGATCCCGCCAAGGCGGAAAAGTACCTCAAACTCGCGATCCGTTATATGCCGAAATCTCCGGAACCGCTCATGGAGCTTTCGCGCTTGCTGGTGCGTCACGATTCGGCCAGAATGGATGAGGCCGCGAGGTTGTACGAGGCGGCGCGGATCATGGGCGCCGCTCCCGATATCGAACTGGAACCCGCACTCGGGCCGCGTTTGGACAAGCGGAGGGAGTTGGAGCATTTCCTGACTTCGGCGATGAACGAGGCGTTCGACGGTCGGGATTATTACGGCGCGGCGTGGTACTGCAAGCAGCTGCTGGAAATAAACCGCCGCCCCCGGTATTTCACTCCGCTGCTGGCGTTGGCGAGACTGCTCGGCGGCGAAAGCGGAAGCGCCCGCGAAACATTGACGTTCAACGACGAAAGTGCGCAAGGGGCTTTGGTGTTGGCGCTCATCGAATTGAAGGACGGCGACCGACGGGCGTTTTCGGCGGCGGTCCGCCGGGCGTTGGCGCTGAACAAAGGCAAACCGGTCGTGATCGATATCCAATGGCGCAATTTGGGGCTGGCTCTGGATGCCGCCGGAGTCGCCGACCGCACCGCCGGCAAGGAACTCGCCCGCGCTTACAAGTGGGAGTGAGGATTATCTGCCGGGTTCCTGCGGCGCGTCATTTCCGTTCGGCGCCGGTTCGCCGCCGTTCGGCGCGACGTTTCGCCGGGAAAACAGCATTCCGGATGCGAGTGCCGTGAGCGGCGCCACCAGCACCAGCGCGAAACTGCCGATCAGCGTCTTCATGACTTCGGCGGCGACGAGCGGGTTGTCGAGGATGTCCAGCACATGCGTCCCCTGCGCCGCGAAGACCATCAGCAAGGTCAGGTAGCCGCCGGAATACGCCAGCAGCAAAGTGGTGGTCATGGTTCCGACCACGCTCCGACCGATGCGCAGTCCCGACGCGGTGAGTTCGCGGAACGAAAGCCCCGGATTGTGGTGCGCCACCTCTTCCACCCCGGAGGCGATGTCCATGCCGAGGTCCATCACCGCGCCGCTGCCGGCGAGGATGGTCGCCCCGATGAAGATATCCGGCAGCGACAGCTTTTCGTACCCCGAGTACAGCAGCGTCTGGACGTATGGCATGGTCGCGCCGTTGATCTTCATGAGAGAGCCGAAGAGGTGCGCCAGCGCCAGCGCCGCCAGCACCCCGGCCGAACTGCCGACGAATGCGGCGACGCCCTTGCGCGTCAGCCCGGCCACCAGATAGACGATCACCGCCGTGAGTATCGCCACCGTGCCGAAGATCACCCAGTCGGCGCTCCAGCCGCGCAGCACCAGCGGGATAACTAGCTTCCAGATCGCTAGACAGCTGAAAACGAAGCTGAAGAGCGCCTTGACGCCTATCCAGCCGCCGAAGATGACGAGCAGCAGGCAGAAGCAGCCGAAGAGAACGAGTGACCACCCCGAACGGTAGTGGTCGCGGGCGACGAGCACGCCGGTCTGGGGATCGGCGTCGGCGGGCATGGTCACGACCGCGAGGTCGCCGACCTTGAACTCCTTGTCGAGTTCGAGCTGTCCGCGCAACTGGTTCCCGGCGCGGAAACGGCGTCCCTTCCATTTGCCGCCGACGGGTTCGACCTCAAGGCTCTGCGAGCCGACGCGGAGCAGTCCCTGCTGCTGGATGTCGACATTGTCGACCGCGACCACGCGGGCGAGCATGCGCGTGCCTTCCTCGGTCTTGAGCAGAGACGGCGTCGACGGCAGCAGATACAATCCGCCGCTGCACGCCAACACGACCAGAATGAAGATCAGATTGCGCGTCGCCGTCGCGCGAATCATTTGCTCAGCACCGCTTTGAGTTTTTTGGCGATATCGGTGTTTTCGATAAATCCCGTGAAGTTTTCGGAGCCCTTGCCCCAGCTGGTCGTCAGCACCGGCAGCGCGGTGTGAGCTCCGCTGGTCCAGCCGATCCCCGCCTTGTGGCTCATGATGATGCTGGCGGTCTTGCCCAGCTGGGCGGCCCGGACGCGAGTCTTGCCGTTTTTGGAGGTGGTGAACGCCTTTTTGAGTTCAGCCTCTTCTTTGGCGGTGATGACCATCGGTCCTTTGCCGGAGAACTTGAAACCGAAGGCTTTTTCCAGCATGGGCTTGGCATCTTCGTAATTGAGATCCGGCTTCGCCTCGCGGGCCTTCCGCACCCGGCGGACGAATTCGTTGCGGGAGCAGGTCTGATTCGCCAGTCGATCCATGTAGAGGTTGTAACCCGTACCCGCGAAGCCCATGGTCATGCCGCCGGTTTCGTGGTCGCCGGTGACGATTATGAGCGTCTCGTTCGGGTGGCGCTCGGCGAATTCCATCGCGACGCGCACCGCCTTGTCGAGCCCGAGCACTTCGGTGAGGTTGCCCGCCGCTTCGTTGGCGTGGCCGCAGGAGTCGATGGTGCCGCCCTCGACCATCATGAAGAAGCCGTTCGGGTTGTCCAACAGTTCGATGCCCTTGCGGGTGAATTCGGCGAGAGTCGCCACCGTGCCGTCGGAGTCGATCTCGAAGGGCAGCTGGCCGTCGGCGCCGCGCGCGAAGACCTTGCCGCAGCCGGGACGCAGCGCGAGGAGCTCCTCCTTGGTGGATACTACGGTGTACCCGTTTTGGGCCGCGAGTTCGTAGAGGTTGCCGCGGTAGTTCTTGGATTTTTTGTAGTCGGCGTACTTGCCGAGCCCGCCGCCGCCGAAGTATTCGAAGCCGGAGTTGATGAGGTCCAGACCGATCTCATAACCCATCGAACGGTGTTTCTGGTGCGCGTAGAAGCCGCCCGGTGTCGCGTGATTGATGGTGATCGAGGTCACGATGCCGATCTTGTAGCCGTTTTTCTTGGCGACCTCGGCCACCGATTCGAGGCGGCGTCCCTTCGTGTCGACGCCGAGCATGCCGTTGTTGGTCTTTTCCCCGCAGGCGATCGCGGTCGCCGCCGCCGCCGAGTCGGTGACGAGGCTGCTGGCCGAACAGGTGCGGGTGGTCGCCTGCATCGGCAGCTTGTTCATGATCAGCTGATTTCCGCCCTTGGCGCGCGAGAATTCGTCCGCGATCATCCGCTGCGGGGTGGACATCCCGTCGCCGATGAAAAGGAACACGTACTTGGGCGGTTCCGCGCACAGCACCAGTGCCGCAAAGACCGCCAGCAACAGCAGAAAACATTTCTTCATATCATCCCCCTGTCTTCATATTTTTTTTCGGGTTTGGTCATAAAATACCGCTTCCGCGGCCGATATTCAACCGAGGAGGCGTGAAAACGTTCAAAAGATGGGGCGGTTCAGCGCTTGATTTTCGGCGCGTCCAGAAGCCCGCAGGGGACCAGTCGGCGAACCGGCTGCAAATAGCTTTTGAACTGCAGCGGTCCGTTCCATACCGGCCAGGTCTCTTCCAGATAGAAGGGGCCGTGCGCATTGCGCCGGTGACCGAAGACCGTTATCGCGATCTCGTTGTCGCCGTCATGCAGTTCGGAGCCGATCTCCAGTCGGAACGGAGCCCACGGGATCAGCCGGAGTTCGCCTCCGTTGATGCTCACCCCCAGCAGGGCGCCGCGCCATTCGCCGAATTCGATGAAGAGCGGCCGTCCGTCCGGCTTGGCGACGGATACGTTGCGCACGTAGGTGAAATTGCCGGCATAGTGCGGGAATCCCTGTTCGCACCAGTCGCCGAAGGAGACCGTCTCCGGCAATGCGGTGATCGCATCGTCGCGCACGCCGAAGTCGCCGAGGATGAAAAGTGCTTCGATGCCGGGGAGCATCTCGTGGTAGTCGCAGAAGAGATTGATCCGGTTTTCGCCGCGCTTGAGCATCCGGGCCGGGAGTTTCAGCTTTCGCACCGCCGGATCGGCCCATTCTCCGACATCGATCTTTTCGAGCGGCACGCCGTTGATCTCGACGGAATACAGCTCGGGACGCTCGATCGCCAGTTCGACGTCGGCATCCGGCACGTCGAGGCATTCGAAGGCAAACTCGAGTTCGGTCTTGAGAATGCGTTCCGGTTTTTTATCGGCATTTATGTACGGCTGCAGCATCGAGCCACCGCGCGGCGGTTTGCCGAGCAGTGCGCGCAGCGCGGCGTCGAGCTTGATGAAGAAGAGCTTTTCGCTCCAATCGCCGCCGTCGGCCCGGAAGCGTCCGTGGTCGAGCACCAGCACGTTGGGTTCGTCGCGGCGAACGCGCCATCCGTCTCGGGGGAGCGTCAGCACCGTTTCACCGGCCGGTCGCGCCCGGCGCGGGGAGATGTCGACTGCCGCATCGCCTTCGATGAACAGCCGGGAACCGAGTTCGTCGAACGAAGTGCGGAAGGTCCGCCAGCCGTTTTCGCAAGTGCTCTCGACCGCGTGGAACCTGCCGGTGGCGAGGTCCAGTTCCACCACGCCGCCGGAGCCTCGCGACTTGAGGCGCACTTCGATGTCGGGCAGCGTGCGTTTACGCTCGCAGACGCGCGGCTCTTCCATCTGTTCGAAGCTGTCGAGGTCGTGGCCGGTGTTGCAGATGAACAATGTCTGGAAATCCGCGCCGCGTTTCAGCAGACAGAGCGTCGAAGCCGCTTCCCGGCCTTCCGGGGTGCGCAGCGAGACGTTGCGCGCGACGGGCGAAAACACCTTGTCGAAATCCTCCGGCAAGGCAGGGGTGAACATTCCGAACACCTCCGCCGCAAGCGGCGAACGCACCCCATCCACATAACGGGGCGGCGTGCCGACGAAAGCGACGATCCCGCCCGCGTCGGCGAAGTCGGTCAGGAGCTTCAACGTCGTCGTGCGGATCGTCCGCAGCTGCGGAATCAGCACCGCCTTGTAACGGGCCAGCTTCACATGCAGAGCGCCGTTCGCGACAAAAGCATGACGCGCCATGATCGCTTCGTCGCCGTAGTCGAAATCGATGTTTATCTTCAGTATGTCGTTGCGCAGATGGATCAGACGGTTGTCCTCCTCGCGGCGCTCGTCGTCGGTCAGGTTGGGTTCGTGCTTCCACCCCCAGGTCGATTCGATGGGGTGGATGACCAACAGATCGCGCACCTCTTCGCCCTCCGACAGCGCCGCGCCGAGCCGGGCGAAGTAATCTTCGATCACATGATACTCGCGGTACCACGGAGCCTGATAAAAGATGCTGGCCGGATAGTCCCGCTTCGCTTCCGCCGCCATCGAATACCACGCCAGATGGTGTACGCGGTGGTTGATCCCGAGGGCGTACTGCCAGTCGCCGAGCGCCTTGTGACCGAACAGCGGAAAATCCCAGCCGGTCACGCCGTAGGTCTCGGTCATGCGCCGTTCGCGGCCGAACTGGTGCGCGACCGAAGCGCACTGTTTGGCGGTGTCGTAGATCGCGCGGTGTTCGGTCAGCTGGTCGATGCCCGGCATCTGCATGTATTCGTAGAAGCGCATCGCCGCGCCGACTCGCAGGCGCTGGACCGTGAGAGAATCCTCGCAGAGCACGTGCCCGGTAAGGAGAAGGTTGTGCTTGCCGCACCATTCGCTTATCTGCTTCGAGAAGGAGGTCACGAACAACTCGGTGACGAGGTCGAAGAAATTGAGCCGCGCCCGCGACAGTTCCTCGCCCGCCGTTTCGAAGAACAGCTCCGGCAGATGCTCGATGATGTCGTATCCGTATTTTTTCCGGAACAACTCCGGGATCCTGTCCGTCCACGGCAGCGACGAGGCCTTGTAGGGCTGCGCCTGCCTGCCGTGATTGAAACGCAGCGTCTTGGTGTTGTCCGAAAAGAGCGCCGGCAGATAGTGCGGTTCGTCGGTGAATATTCCCGGCACCGAATTTCCGAATTTATCCCCGATCTCGGAAAAATAACGCTCGTGAGTCACCCGGATGAATTTGGCGACCGCCTCGGGATTCATGGTGTCCAGATAGGTCTGCCCGTTGTACCACGACATCGGATCGGCGGTCTGCCATGAAAAGATCACTTTGGTCTCGCCGGCTTCGACGGGCGCTTCTTGGGAATCCAAACGGCGCATCGACTGTATTTCCGTACCTTTGAGCGCGACGGCGAAGGTCGCCAGTTCCACCGCGCCTTCGGGCAGCGAGTCCCCCATCTGAAGTTCGCGGATGCGGTACTTGAGCTCGTCGGTCACAAGTCCGCCCGCCGCGCCGGACGGCCAGCGGTCCTCGTCGTAGAGCCACGCCTTCATGCCGAGTTTTTCCGCTTCGTCGATGCAGGCGCGGATGCACTCGAACCACTCGTCGCCGAGGTATTTGGTGTTCAGGCCGACGCGCGAGTGCATGAAGAAGCCGCCCATGCCCATCTCCTTCATGACGCGGATCTGCTTTCTCAACACCTCGGGTTCCAGTTTGGAATTCCACGCCCAGAACGGCGTTCCCCGGAATCCGGCGTCGGGCGATTTTATGCGCGAAACTAGGTCTTTCAGCATTTTTGTCCTCTATATTCAGGGTGTGATAATCTGTCGTTTTGTATGAATAATGGAGCCGCCGCGGCCCAAAACTTGAAATCAGATCCGAGATTTTCCCGCCGGTTCCGGGCGTCACTCCCAGTTGCGCCAACGCCTGACGGCGTTCATGAACGATGCCATCATCAATATTTCCACCACCGAAGCGGCCAACTGGAACAGTACGCCAGCTCCGATCAAAAGATTCGTCACGATCCCGACCAGCGGGATGACGGCGAATAACAGGGACAGCCGCCGCGGCGAAGCGCAACCGGATTTTTCCCCCAGAAAGACGCCCAGTTTGAAGAAGGCGACGAAGTTCCAGTACAGATCGAAGAACGGTATGAACAGAAATCCCACCGCCTTGCCGGGCGTCGTCGCCGCCTGCTCCGGCGGGACCAGATTCCACAAGCGGCAGAGCAGGATGCATTTGAATACCAGCGCCGTCACCGCCATCGACGCCATCGCCATGATGACGAGCAAAAGCAGTCCGGTCGGTTTAAGCATAGCCGTGGAGTTGGGATCGCTCTGCCCGATATCGTACAGCTGCGCCATCAGCATTCCCGTCGCCGGGATGCTGATGACGGATATCACCAACGAGCTGATGGAAAACCACAAATACAGTTTGTATGTTCTCGTCAGTTTTTCGCGGGTTTTCCGGTCGTCGCCGCGCATCGGCGAGGTCAAATCGCACCGGCACACGGGGCAGCGGCAGTTCATCCCCGCGAACATGGCGTCGACCTCGAAAACGCGGTGACAAACGGGGCACTCCAGTTGAACTTTTTCCATTGCTGTTCCTGTTTTTGGCGATACGCAAAAGTTTCTGCCGGGGATAAAATAGCACTTCGTGGAGTTCAATTCAAGCTCGTCGCCGAAGTCATTGTCCAACCATATTTCATCCGCCGGCCGATCGCGGCGGATCGGCCGCCGTATTGCGGCGACGCCGGATGACGGAGGTCTGCAGGTTGCAAATGCCGTTTTTTACGATTATGTTATGTCCGAAACAATGACCGGAAAAACGGGAGGAGCCATGGCCGGCGTTACACTGAAAAAACTGGCGGAGCTTTCCGGATTGTCGATCCGCACCGTCAACCGGGTGCTCAAGGATCAGGGCGACGTCAGCCCGGAAAAGCGCGCTCTGGTGCGGAAACTCGCGGCGGAATACAACTACATGCCGAATATCGCCGCACGCAATTTCCGGCTCCGCCGCAACAACGTCGTCGGCGTCGTCATGTGCGACCGGATGCTCTGCGAAGCCAACATGCAGAAACTGGCCGATCTGGAACGGACTCTCACCTCCGGAGGGTATTATCCGCTGCTCGGCGGCGCCTGCGATCGCGACATCCGGCGCATCCTCGAAGAGTGGAACGGCATCGTCGGGGTGGTGGTGATCTTCAACTACCGGCACTCCCGCGGCATGCTCCCGGTGAAGGACTATCCCTACACATTCATATTGGTGGACGGCGACGATGACGGTTCCGCCGAATGTCACCGCGTGACCGTGGACCGGGAATCGGGCATTTCCGAAGTCTGCGCCGCATTCGTCGATGCGGGATGCCGTCGGCTTGTCCACTGCGGGACGGCGACGCTGCGGTCGCCGCTGGTGCGGCGCTGTGCCGAAAAATTGCGCGGCCGGGCGGAGTTTCTGCACATCGAGACCGGCCGTTCGGAGTTCGAAGACGGTTTTTCCGCCGGAGCGGAGATCATGCAAAGCGGCGCCGACGCGGTCTTTTTCGACACCGACCGCATGGCGGCCGGTTTTTACCGCTACGCATGGGAGCACCGGATTCGGATACCCGACGATATTTCGGTCGCGGGATTCGACGATGATGCGGCATCGTCCGTGTTGTCGCCTCCCTTGAGTTCGGTCGCCCACCCGGTTGCGGAGATCAGCGCGGCGGTGATGGCGCTGATAGTCGAAAATCCGCCCGGTCCGGAGACGCGAGTCCTTTCCACCCGCTTTGTGCGGCGCGCCAGCATCCGCGGTTGAAAACCGCGGTTCTCGCCGATATATTATGCAGTGAAAATCATTTAAAACCGTTAAACTACATTTGGAATCATGAAAAGTAACTTTCGTCCCGCCATTGACGCGCTCGCCGGATACACCCCCGGCGAACAGCCCAAAATGAACCGGCTGGTCAAGCTGAACACCAACGAAAATCCCTATCCGCCGTCGCCGCGTATCGCCGAGGCGCTGGGCGCGTTTTCTCTGGAAAATCTGCACCGTTATCCCGATCCTACGGCGGACGCTCTGCGCGACGACATCGCCGCGCGCTGCGGGGTGAAACGCGAAAACGTGATCTGCGGCAACGGTTCGGACGATCTGCTGACGATGATCTTCAGGGCGTTCACCGATCCGGAGCGTCCGGTGGCGGTGCTCGATCCCAGCTATTCGCTCTATCCGGTACTGGCGGCGATGCAGGAAGCTCCGGTGATCCGGATGCCGCTCGATCCCGAGACCTTCGAATTGAAGCGCCCGCTCGCCGAGCTGGCGAAGGGGGCGAATCTCGTGATGCTGACACGCCCCAACGCGCCGACGGGCAACTCGCTCCCGCGCGAGGAGGTCGAAAGTTTCTGCGCCGGCTTCGACGGCATCGTTGCCATCGACGAGGCGTACGCCGACTTCGCCGACGACAACTGCATGGAGTTTGCCGCCAAATATGACAACGTGCTGGTGCTGAGGACGTTTTCCAAGAGTTATTCGCTCGCCGGACTGCGCCTCGGCTACGCCGTCGGCGACGCGGTGCTGATCGACGGTCTGATGAAGCTCAAGGACTCCTACAACGTCGACATGCTGACGCAGGTCGTCGGCCGGGCGGCTTTTGCCGACACGGAAACGCTCGCCGCCCATACGTCGGCGATCCGCGCGACCAAGGCGAGACTTGCGGCCGAGCTGAAGAAACTCGGTTTCACCATCATTCCGTCGCAGAGCAATTTCCTTTTCGCTTCGCCTGCCGACGGCGACGGCGAACGCGTCTTTGCCGGACTGCGCCGCCATGCGGTGATCGTCCGCTACTTCCCGGGCAAGGTCACCGGGCGTTTCATCCGCATCACCGTCGGCACCGATGCGGAAATAGACCGTCTGCTCGAAGCATTGCGGGAGGATCGCCGTTGAAGCGGCTGCTGACCGTTCTGGCGCTGACTGCCGCACTGCTGTCGGCCGGCGCGGAAAAATTGCGCATCGCCGACGCCACGGGAAGTGACGGCGGCGCACTTCCCGCCGCGCTCTTAAAACTCTTTGCCGAGCATCCGGAGTTCGAGATATCGTGTTTCAAGCTCGACGCCGAGACCGCGCTGGAAAAATTTGCTTTCGGAGACTTCGACGTCGTGCTCATTAACGGCGGCGACCTGCCGCCCGATCGCCGCAAGACGGCGTTCCGCTATGCGGTCGGCGCATATATCGCGGTGGTGAGCGTCAAAAATCCGCTCCGTAAGATCAGCGCCAAGGACTTGCGGATGATCGTCGACGCCCCGCGTGCGCAGTGGGAACTTGTCGGCGGCTCCGCCTCGACCGTCCACCGTTACGGAGTGAGTTCCCGCGACGGCAAGCTGATCGGCGCGGCGATGTTGAAGCTCGACACGCGGGCGCGGGAAATAACCGCGCTTTCCTCCATGGACGAGGCGATCCTGCTCGCCGAAAACGATCCCGAAGCGCTGGTCTGGGGACCGTTCATGCCGGAGCTGCCGATAACGGTCGTGGCGCTGGAGGTCGACGGCGCAGCCCCGACGCGCGCCAATATCCGCAGCGGAGCATACCCCTTGAGCGTAAGCCGCTTCGCCTTAAGTTCCGCCGAGCCGGGGCGCGCCGCGCGGGCGTTTCTGACCTTGCTCCGTTCCGGGGAGTTCGCCCGGCTGCTCGAGGACGACGGCGAGATCTCCGAACTTCCGGAACTCCGTTGAACCGCCGAATAGTGATGAAAAAAATCTTTTTCAACTGGACTTTTGCACTATTTGATATTAATTTATACAAAATGACAATCACTCAGTGTCTTTACGGAGAAATAACATCATGAATATCCTCTGCATCGGCGCCGGATACGTCGGCGGTCCCACCATGGCGGTCATCGCCGACAAGTGCCCCGGACACAAAGTCACCGTGGTCGACATAAACTCCGCGCGGATCGCCGCGTGGAATTCGGAAAATCTGCCGATATACGAGCCGGGACTGGAAGAAGTGGTGAAGCGCTGCCGCGGCCGCAATCTTTTTTACTCCAGCGACATTCCGCGCGGGATCAAGGAAGCGGACGTGATCTTCGTCAGCGTCAACACGCCGACCAAGACCTTCGGCGCGGGCGCGGGCAAAGCCGCCGATCTGCAGTATCTCGAAAAGACCGCGCGGAGCATCATCGAGCATGCCGAATCCGACAAGATCGTCGTCGAAAAGAGCACTTTGCCGGTCCGCACCGCGCAGGCGCTGAGCCGGGTTCTGCACTCCAACGACCGCGGACTGCATTTTCAGATCGTATCCAACCCGGAATTCCTCGCCGAGGGCACTGCGATCAGCGACCTCGAATGCCCCGACCGCGTGCTGATCGGCGGCATGGATACTCCGGAAGGGGCCCGCGCCGTGGATACGGTCGCTTCGATCTACCGCAACTGGGTGCCGGAAGAGCGGATCATCACCACCAATCTGTGGTCGAGCGAGCTGACCAAACTCGTATCCAACGCGCTCCTCGCCCAGCGGGTGTCGTCGGTGAACTCCATTTCCGCCCTCTGCGAAAAGACCGGCGCCGACATAAATCAGGTGACCGCCGTGGCGGGGCGCGATTCCCGGATCGGCGCGAAGTTCCTCAAGGCCGGCATCGGCTTCGGCGGATCGTGCTTCAAAAAGGACATCCTCAATCTGGTCTACCTCTGCGAATTTTACGGCTTGCCGGAGGTCGCCGCGTATTGGGAACAGGTCGTCCGCATCAATGACTGGCAGGCGGCGCGGTTCGTGCGCAACATGCTGGGGGCGATGTTCAACACTTTGGCGGATAAGCGGATCGCCCTTTTGGGTTTCGCCTTCAAGGCGGATACCGGCGACACCCGCGAATCGCCGGCCATCGCGGTGACGCGGCAGCTGCTCGCCGAGCACGCGCAGGTCGCGATCTGCGATCCCAAGGCGCTCGACAACGCCAAGATCGACCTCAAGGATGCGGACGGCAAGGTCGAGTACACCGCCGATCCGTACGCCGCCGCCGCGGGGGCGCACGCGATCGCGCTGATGACCGACTGGAAGGTGTTCCGCGACCTCGACTACGAACGGCTTTACGAAGTGATGGAAAAGCCGGCGTTCGTCTTTGACGGACGGAACCTTCTCGACGCGAAAAAGCTCTTCGGGATCGGCTTCAACGTCTACCCGCTCGGGCGTCCGGCACTGACACATTTCTGATACTGTCCGCACCGCGACCGGGCAGGGGCGGGCGGCGTTTTCAGTTTGGGACGGGTATTTCGGTTGCCGTCGAACCCCGGTTTTCCGCTTCGCTTGACAACCGTGCTGTCGCGGTGTAACTTATGACAGCACACCAATTTGAAAGGATGCCGCATGAAGAAGTTTTTTATCGTATTGCTGGTCGCTTTGTTCGGGGCGGTGCCGCTCTTCGCCGGCGACGTCGCCGACGTCAAGGCGGTGATCGTGAAAAATTTGGAGTTGGATGCAAACGGCGATTTCGTCGGGTCCTGGGCCTTTTATGCTCCCGATTATCAGGAAACCGGCTCCGATGGGGTGACGACCAATTACGAGCAGCTCCAATGGATGATGCTCGCGCTTGACGGCAAACATCCGGTGGAGTTTGTTCGCTTTTTATATATGGTCAGGAACAACGGGGCGATGCCGCCGCGCGAGGAGCTGCCGCGCATAGACCGTTTGGCACACACGCCCGATTGTCTCGAAATCTACAGCAAAGTGTTGCCGACACTGGTGGCGGAGCAGAAAGCCGATGCCGCGCTGGCGTTGAAAACCCTCGAATTTATCAGCGTCAAGGTCGATGGAAACAAGGCGGTTGCGATCGTCGAGTACGACAGCAAGGATGAGAAGACCGGGGTAAAGCGTACCATCGAGACCTTCTCCCTGCGCAAGGTCAACGGAAAATGGATGTTCTACCGCTCGGTCGTCAAAGATAAATAACAACTGGGAGGTCGACGCATGAAAAAGTTTTTTGCCGCATTGCTGGTCGCTCTGTTCGGGGCGGTTTCGCTCTTCGCCGACGACGTCGCCGACGTCAAGGCGGTGATCGTGAAAGATCTGGAATTGGGGGTGAAGGGCGATTTCGCCGGGGCGTTCGCTCTGTATGCGCCGGATTTTCAGGAAATAGATTCCGACGGGATGAAGTTCAATTACGAGCAGACCAAATGGCTGGTGCTTTCGCTCGACGGCAGGCATCCGGAGGAGTTTCTGCTTCTCTATGCGACCTACGAGAACAAGGGGGCCGTGCTTACGGCGGAAGCGACAGCGAGTTTGCGTCAGGTCGCGCGCGACCCGGAATTCGTCAAAAAGTATGAGGAGGTCACTCCCCAGATAGTCGCGGCGATGAAAGCCGCGGCGGTGCTGAACCTCAAGACGCTCGAATTCGTCAGCGTCAAGGTCGACGGCGACCGGGCGGTCGCCGTCACCGAGCACGACAGAAAAGACGAGAATACCGGAGCGATCAAACGCAAGATCGAAACCATAACCCTGCGCAAAGTCGACGGCAGGTGGATGATCTGCCACGTGGTCAGCAAAAATAAGTAATCACCGCATTTCCGCTTGATAAAAAAGCCGCGCCGTTTCGCAACGGCGCGGCCTTTT
>Ga0310786_10003114_pt1 | contig 24429 bp, 24 predicted proteins | sample AusTroGonzalo_MG_FD_203881 | JGI IMG/M metagenome (GOLD analysis project Ga0310786, IMG submission 203881) | Bovine rumen microbial communities from tropical cattle in Woodstock, Queensland, Australia - Gonzalo_03 (v2) (version 2) | ecosystem: Host-associated > Mammals > Digestive system >...
TATTAGGGATGTATTGCTGTTCCCGACACTCAAATCCTTGAGCTGACAAACGCCGTAATTACAAGGGTTTCAACGCGCGAGAGACCCAAAAGTACACCAGATATACACCACTTTAAGTAAATCTGGCAGAAAGTCGATAAAAATCGCCTCTTCAAGAAGTCTTGGAGAGGCGTTTCCATATTTATAAACGTTTATATAAGGAAATGCTTTCCAGACTGATCTGCACCAATAATGGACAGGTCGGTGTTTTACAATGCTCAAAAACAAGAAAAGTGTAAAGGAGGGCTTTACGATGGGAAGACCAAGAAGAAGGAAAACGTCATCCAAGGAAAGACTGATAAGCTTCAGATTATCAGAAACGGAAAAAGAACTATTGATCAAATATGCCGAAGAAGCCGGGATGACAAAATCGGAATATACACGACAGCTACTTTCCGGGAAAAATCCGCCAAGAAGGATGGAGATCGTTTACAACTCACCTGAGATTTTGAAGATATTCAGCAATCTCGAAAGTGTAACGGAGAACATAAACCGAATCGCGCATGATCTCAATTCCGGCGTCAAATGGAATAAGGAGCTGCACGAGGAGCTAGTTAATTATCTCAATGAGCTGAGGCGAATGAGAGACGAACTCAAAGAATATGAAGTTGAGTTTCATGCGGATTGGGACAAGATTATCGCCCAAGCCGAAAGCCTGATCTCTCGAAGTAGTTGTGAGCCCCTTGCCGAGGACGAGCTATAAAAATGTGTTTTTCCACGAGGGTCTGGGGAGCGTAATCCCCAGCAAGTGCCAGTAAGCGATAATTCCGAAAAAGGGGTTATCGTATTACATGGCGTATCTTGCTCTGAGCAAGATACCAAGATTCATTGGAAGCAGAAAACGGAGTTTTTGTCTTACAATGAGAATCTTGCTCTGATAATCAGGCTCTATTCTTCATTGATAATTGATGCGATCTTTCGTTATGAGAAGTCAGTCAAGTGACCTAATAATGGTATAATTATATATATGGTTAGCGCGAGGAGGTAGCATTGTGAAGTACATAATAAAACGTATCGGACGAAGCGTAGAGATTTCGGAAGCTACATCTTCTCTTCTTGTTTATCGTATTCCTTATCAGAATCTTTCTGCCGGAGCGGAAGAGCCAATAAAGATAAAGAATAAGTTCATTGTATATATTCTTTATGGAGAGAATAGGAATGGTTCAGATGTGATTTATGTAGGTAAGTCTACGAACGGATTGAAGAATCGACCGACATCTCACAATGATAAATATGATAATTGGACATATTGTTATGTTTTAACGCAGTTTGAAGAACGAACCTTTTTTAATGACGGTATGCATATAGGTTTTTTCAAAGTGTAGGGCCTACATTAGTAGGCCCTGCTTTTATATGGTTACGAGACGGCGGAATCTTCGAAAGTGATTTGTCGTGTATCTGTAAGTTCTTCTTGTGCCGCTTCTTGTTCCAGGTATAATTCTGCTTTGACCAAAACGTTGACCACAAACATAACCCTCGGAAATCGCATCCGGGGGTTATTTTTGTTGATAGAAGACAGGATTTACGTTGGCATTAGTTCCCGTTGTAACGACTGTAAAGCTGTCTCTTTCTATATATTTCATAGGCAGCCGCGAGTTCAGGATGGTTTGCCAATCTTCTGAGTCTCTCTTCTTCGCTTAGCTTTGCCAGTGCCACTAAACGGGCGAAAGCCTCTTCTTCAGGGCTAGGGCGTCGATCCACACGCACGCTTACTTCAACTACCTTTCCGCCTGCAACTTTTTCTAATTCATTTATGTTTAATTTCTGATGTTTCATTTTTATGTCCTCCTTTTTGTTATTTATAATTCCTTATCATCTCAAGGATCTGGGAGTGCTTATATGTGCCGTAATCGTAGACATTGCCATGTCTGCCTGTTCCCGTGCTGATGCCCCAGAGGTAATCCAGGCAATCTGCTGTTATCCACCAATCCTCACCTTCGTTCATAGGATTGTTCGAGCATATTTCCCACAGCCAATGTAAGTTAGGATTTCCGAGAATAGCAGCCTTAAGCTCGGCAACTTCCTGATCGATATCACCGCCGCCGCTGATCTGATTAAGCATTTCCAGTGTTAATTCTTTGTTCTTTGTAGTCATTTTTGTTCCCTCCGTTTATTTGAATATGTTTTTGATGATTCAATTATCACGAGTTCTTACTTCTAATTCCAGCAATAATCTGCATGCATTCTGTTGCTTAACCGACACATCAGAAAGGAAGTGTCGTTTTTATGTTCGATAATCCACTTTCATTCTGCATAAGGTTGATTAAAATATAATCAACAGAGGAGATAATCGTCATGGAAGAGCAGACAGTTTATTCATTAAGACATGAAGTTAATCCCGTGTTCACTACAGCTCAGTCCTGTGTAAGAGTCATGGCGGAACTCGGAGATGAAGATTCCGGGTTGCTCGTTGACCGGCTGGATTTTGATGCTAATAAGAATTCGACTGCAACAACAGACGAGGTTGATCTTCTGAATAAAGTTAAGTCTATCCCGGGATTTGCCGAGACGATCGAGGCGAGGTTCGAGTGCTCGAATAAGCTGATAGAAAATCTTGGTTACAGATTCGTGCTTGATATTCCCTGCGGCTATACCTCCAGAGGCCTTAAGCTTGCGAGGAAAGACATAAGATACTACGGCTGTGATCTTCCTGCTGTAATCGATGCTGTGGAGCCCGCGGCGAAAGGCATTATCGGCGGCAGCGGCAGCATCTCTTATCATGAGGTGGATGCCACCAATTATGATTCGATAAGAAGATGTCTTGATGATGTTAGAGGAGGCCTTCTCATAACAACTGAAGGGCTTCTGATGTACATGACGCAGTCAGAGCTCGAAGAGATATTTGTTAATATGAAGCGTCTTCTGACGGAGTTCGGAGGCGTATGGATAACGACTGATAACATGATCATTCCTTCCCAGCAGGCGATCATGGCGGCTTCCATGGGCGAAGAGGCATATAAAGAGGCAGTATGCAATTTACCGGATCCTCCGCCTCCTCTGAATTTGTTTTTGGATGTTGATAAGGCTCCCGAGTTCATCGACAGGATGGGATTCGAGCTTGAGAGAGTATCGATAGGGGAGCATATGCCGGACGAACTGCTGACGCTTAAGGACCTTCCGGAAGATAAGAAGCGTGAAGTAAAGAAGGCTATGGGAGTCATGGAATTCTGGATGATGAAGGTTAAGCCGGATAGTGTCTCCGGAAGTTACACACGCAGAGCAACGAATTTCAGCGTGGATTGTAAGAGGGAGAATGACCAGTTGTTGTTCAGGCTGTCCGGAAGGATAGACACGATAACGTCACCTGATCTTCTGTCGGTGTACCGGGAGGCGGATGATAAGAGTATCCGGACTGTTAGGATGGATATGACGGATGTCAGCTATATCTCGTCGGCAGGTCTTCGCGTTCTGATGATAATGCTTGGTGATCATCCTGATAACGTCAAGCTTGATAATGTAAATGAAGATATCATGGAGATATTAAGAACAACGGGTTTTGACAGTATTCTCTTCGGCGAAGAATGACTTAAAGTAAGAAGCATGTGTTAATAAATGACAATGCCTGTTGTGTTCCAGTCGTATCCGTCAATATATGAAGAATGCAACTCATAAGTGCGGCCGTCTGTTGTTATGACCATTGTGTGATTGGGCAGGCAACCATAGCCGACTATCGCATCGAATTTCTTTCCGTATCTCAGATAGATCTTGTTGCTGTCTAAGGCATAGGTGAACCCCGATATGAAATTTCCCTCGCTGCATCTGTAAACCTCGCGGGTCTCACCTGAGGGGATATCGTACTCATATAAAACAGAAACATCATCCTCTGTTTTAACAAACAGGACCTTGCTTCCATCACTGTTCAATACGATCAGATCAAAGCCTGAACCTACCGTAGCGACGCCACTGGCAACAGTTATATCTTCTCCGGTAGTTTTGTCGTAAATGTTCAGATCCTGATGGGTTGTATATACAATGAGGTTACCTGCTTCCCTTACATAGAAAGGACTTGGTATATCATAGTAGGCGGTGTTTACCAGTTCTTCTGTCTCGCGGTCAAAGGTAAAGACAATGAGTGTATCATCATCGGGATTGGCTGCATAAATATTCACATTGCCTTCTTCATACCAGGCGTTAATTGCATAAATCTCCTGTCCTTCATATTCGAATTGGTTATGCTTGCCGTCGATCGACGGAAAGCCTATCCTAGTCTTTGTGCCGGTTTCCAAGTCATAGACTGATACGCTCGTTCCCGAGGAGGATGCTATAAGAAGATTATTATCGGAATCGTATTGCCAATAGGTTGCGCCATTGGCCATGATATCCAAAAGGCTTTCCTGCCCATCAGAAGTGACCTCAGTTATGCTTTCGTCAATTACCAGCATTACTCTATCATCAGAGTCCTTTTCTACTCCGCATCCGCTGATAAGAATAGAAGCTGCCATAGTTCCTATTAGAAGAGCCTTAGACTTTATCCCTTTAAACATATCCATAATCTCCTCTATTAAGATTATAGTGTAATTTTACGCTATATGAGAAATTATGCAACATGCTCTTCTGGAAAGTTCAGATGCAGATCGCTTCAGTAAAAATTTTTCTCAGACCTTCGAATAAATCGACTTAGTTATGTGTCTTTATAGATGAACGACTTAAAAAGGAGATTATGATTATGAAGGTAAAGAAAGAATTTGCAGCAGCTATTATGGCAACAACGATGCTCCTGACAGGATGCGGTACGGCATCGACTGAAGAGAGTGCCGCAGTTACCGGTACCGTGGCAGACGAGACTTCCGTAGTGGATTCTGACGGTTATGCCGGTGTTTCCGGAGGCGGCGAGGTAGAAAGCTCGGAGGCACCTGCGGGTAACATATACGACTACCCTGAGAGCATAATGAGCGAGAACGCGCCGTATGGTCGTGAGATCAGCTTGAGTGGTGTTCATGTAGCGGTGCCCGGCATTTTCGATGACACCATGCCGCGTGCAGGTTATGCAGACTATCTGATGTTCGAGAGAGACGGTAACGGCTACTATATGTACACCACCGGCTGCTCATGGTCTGCATACAGTGAGGCTGTTGAGTACAACCTTGAAGAGGCTCCGGATGCCTTGTACAACAGTTTCATCGAACTTCTTCGTGATGGCCCCTTTGATGTTAACCACCAGACTCCCTTCACCTATACTGACACCACCCAGGTGACTCTTGAGTCCGATGAGTATCTTGAGATAGATGGCAGAGAATTCAGAAGACAGTCGGGTACAGTTCACGGAAATCATTACGGTCTCGAAGGCGATGCATATTTCACTGTTTACTATGTCCTGTCTGACAGTACTTTTACAAATGCAGACGGAATTGAAGTTTCAGAGCCTGCCATGGCGATGTTCTTTACGGGCGACTTGAGTGATCAGGGAAGACAGTTGATCGGTGACTGTGCTGATTATGCCGTGACACACGCATATCTCGTTGAGGAATGATTCTGTGCAATAAAGAAGTATTAGACGCAGACGGCAGACGATTTGTCTGCCGTTTTTCATGTTCGTATGTGGTAAGATTTCTAATGAAATAGATGTGCGAGGAGTAGGTTATGAACACGGTTGATTATACGCTTGGGATGATATGCTTTTTCATTCTTTTATCAGTATTTAGGATGGAGTCAGTTATCCCTCCGTTGATAAGAATATTCCTCAGCCTGATCGCCATGGGCATAGCAATTTACCTGTTCGTCAAAGGCATCCTGGAGCTGAACAAGCGTAAGCGCTGATTAAGGGATCACCCAGTGCCTCGAACAGTGCCCCAAACCGCATAATCGAGGCACACTTTGAGGCAATATAGCCCCAGCGTGCCCGGAACAGTGCCCCAAAACCAAGAATGAGGCACACTTCGGGGCACTCGGTACGCACTACCCACATATTTGGTATCATTAACCCATGAACAGACTCAGTAAACTACCGCCTATCGGAGGCAGAATCATTAAGTCAGCGCTGTCGGTGGCGCTTTGCATGGCTATCTATTTCCTGCGTACGCTCCTGCCGATCGGTGACGGCCTTCCGCTGTACAGTGCACTCGCTGCGATCTGGTGCCTGCAGCCTAACTACGAGACTACCCGTAACAACGCAGGACAGAGGACTTTCGGAACGTTTACGGGAGCGCTGTTCGGCCTGATATTCATAGTAATCATAAGACTCGCGGACCTCGAGAACCCGATCGTGGCTTACCTGATCGCGTCTGTCATGATAATCCCGGTCATCTACATGACGGTTGTTCTCGGCAAGAAGGAGGCCGCGTTCTTCTCGTGCTCTGTCTTCCTGAGTATCGCGCTCACGCATTCATTCGACGAGAATCCATATCTGTTCGTACTTAACCGTGTGCTCGACACGCTGATCGGTATCGGTGTCGGCGTGCTCGTGAACAGTCTTCACTTACCGCGCAGACCCGATAAGGACACGCTCTACGTCTGCGGCATCGACGATGTGCTTATTAACGACGATCCCACGGTCTCGCGCTACAGTGCGGTCGAGCTTAACAGGCTGATCGACAGCGGTCTTAAGTTCACTGTCGCGACAGTACACACACCTTCGAAGGTTGTGGCTTTACTTAAGGGGGTTAAGCTGGAACTTCCGCTCATCGTCATGGACGGCGCTGCCATCTACGACCTGAAGCGTAAGGAGTATCTCGCCGCCGAGTATCTGCCTGCGGACGTGAGCAGAGCCGCCGAGCAGATCGTGCGCGACAGGGGCATGCACGCCTTCGTCAACATCATGTACGACTCTACTGTGCTGATCTTCTACGGGGACCTCATTAACCCCGCCGAAAAGGATCTCTTCGACACTTACCGTGAGTCGCCTTACAGGAACTACATCAGCAACAGATTCAGGCATAACGACGACACCGAGCTCATATTGTACCTAACTGTTCTCGATGAGGAGAAGAAGGTGAAGGCGCTCTCTGAGGAGCTCATAAACACACTCGGAGACACGGTCCGCACCAGAATTACGGACTCAGAGTACGACGGATATAAGTACCTGAAGATTTTCTCGCCGGAAGCTACTCAGCAGAATATGCTCGAGAAGCTTAAGGAATACACGGGTGTAAACAAGGCCCTCACATTCGGTTCCGAGAGGGGCGATTACGACGTGCTTATCTACGACGGCGGCGGAAACGCGACCATCAAGAAGATTAAGAAGATTTACTTAGACGGTGATTATAACTGACCGTTAAGCCTGCGGTGCAGCGGGTGCAGGAGCAGCCGGCTGGCCGATATTCGCGGGCTTAGGAGTACCGCAGTTACCACAGAAATTGAATGACGACAGCGTGCCGCACTCAGGGCAGTACCAGGTGGTCTTGATCATCGGGCGCGCCTTGCCGCATGCGGAACAGAAGTTGAAGTTATTCGTGATACCGCAGGAGCATGTCCATGTGCCTGCGATCTGAGGTCTGTAAACAGTCTGAACCTGAACGTTGGCGTTGTCGGGAGAAGGAACGCTTACTACGCAGTAGTCGTTCTTAGCTGACTTGAATACCATTACACCGCAGACAGCGAACATCGCGACGACATAGGCGAGCCACAGAAGTGCGCCGAGCCCCATGATGACCTCGTAATCAGAATTACGAGCTGCGAGGATGATGGCGTCGTAGAAACCGTGGACGAGGATAGGAACGACGATGGTGAGCGTGGTGTATTTCGCGTAGTCACCCTTCTTGCCGCAGAGCTTAGCGTACTTGGCCTTGCTGTAGAAGTAGCCCATGCATACAGCGAAACATGCGTGTCCCGGAACTGCCGTGAACATACGAAGGAGAGCTGTGCCGAGGCCGTACATGTATACGTAGCCGACGTTCTCGAAGCATGCAAAGCCCAAGGAAACGAAGACTGCATAGACGATGGCGTCGTAGCTGTAATCGAAGTGCTTGTTCTTCCAGGTGATGAGTCTTAAGACGGCGAACTTACCGAGCTCCTCGGCAGGACCGACGATGAATATCGCGAAGATAACGGATCCGATCATGGACTCGTAGGATATGAACAGATTAAGGAATGCTTGGCCGATGGATTCAGCGATCATGGCAGTTAAGCATGTGCCCATACCTGCGAAGAACAGGCCGATGAGAAGGCCGATGGGCTCTTTCTCTTTCTTGTCCTTGAGGTAAATGAATACCAGCAGTGCGATAACCGGAATCAGTGCCAAAGCAAACAGCATACGTTTCTCCTTATTCTCATGCCGAGGGTTATAAAAATCTCACAAACTAGAGAATAGCACGTAAATTTGATGATGTCACCCGCGTATCTTTATAAATTCTTATAATTTTGTTTTATTGTATTTCATAGTGACGCGGTATATTATAGCCACGCGGAGGTAGATATATTTGGAGAAATTTAGTGTTAAAAAGCCATTTACAGTCCTCGTAGCAGTAATAGCCATTATTGCTCTTGGTGCTGTGTCTATAACCAGGCTTCCACTGGATCTCCTGCCTGAATTCAGCCTGCCGTATCTCATCGTAATTACTGCATATCCGGGCGCCAGCCCTGAGAAGATAGAGGATCAGGTCACCGTGCCTATCGAGAATGCTCTCGGTACTGTAAACGGTGTCGTGAATGTCACGTCGTCCAGTGCTGACAGTTATTCCATGGTTCAGCTTGAATTCGCAGATGACACCGACATGAACGTCGCGATGGTCCGTATCACGAGTGCCCTCAATGAGCTGGAAAGTTCGCTCCCTGTCGGCTGCATGACTCCTAACATCATGGAGATCAGCCTCGATATGCTCGCGACAATGTACGTCGCAGTCGAGGTCGACGGCTACGATATCTATGAGCTCACAGACTTCGTTAATAGCGATGTCGTTCCTTATATCTCCAGACAGGACGGCGTCGCCAGCATCACGACTATCGGTATGGTCGAGAAGAGCATCCAGGTAGAGCTTAACCAGGACAAGATCGACGCGCTTAACGAGAGAATCTTAAGAGAGACCAACAGTTCTCTTGCCGATGCACAGGATCAGCTCGACGAGGCTCAGGAAGCCCTCACAGATGCGCAGAACCAGCTCGATAATGCACAGAGCAATTTCGGCTCGATGATGTCTACTGCGATCTTCTCGCAGATCGACGGTCAGGCTGAGGATATCGCTAACGGCTTAAGAGACGGAATCGACCTCATCGTCGGTAAACTCGATGAAGTAGAGCAGGGAATGGGCGGACTTCAGAATGTCCAGAACGCTGCATTAAGCGGTGCGCAGTCCAGCGTCGACACTACTCGTGCCAACCTCGACAGAGCAGTTCAGATTCAGACTCAGCTGCGTAATACATTGAATGAGGCTCAGTCGGTAGCGACAAGAACCCGTGATGCACTCGCACGTGCAGCAACGGATCCAAACTTCCCGCCGGATGAGTACAACGCACTCGTAGAGGCTGATGCTGTCGCAGCAGCTAACCTCATCGCAGCACAGATCGCATATGACGAAGGTTCCGCTCAGGTTGCCGCAGCACAGGCTGCTTATGACGCAGCTAACCAGGCACTCATCGATGCGTCACTTGAACTCGCGGGCATCACTCCGCAGGAGATGACGCGTCTTATCACCGACATCAATTCGCTGCGTAGCACGTTTACTCAGACAAGAAGCAACATCAACGGAAATACTGCGACAGACCTCATCAACACGACACGTAATCTGTCTTCACTCATGAGCCAGCTGTCGAATATCATCGCACGCGTAAGAGCTGCAGACCCGGTCGGCAGCATGAACGCGCAGGTCAATAATCTCGAGACACAGCTTCTGAACCTGCAGTCAGTCGCGGATTCGATTCCCGGAATCCTTGACGGACTTCAGGCTGCAGTCGGCGGCATCTCACAGGGCCAGCTCGACGCGGCAGTTCAGTTCTCCACGGCAGCCGTCGCACTCTCTGACGCACAGACTGCTCTCGATCAGGCACAGGCGCAGTACGACGCGGCACGCGAGCAAGCTCTCGAAAGCGCAAACGCCGACGCACTCATCGATCCTGCAACACTCTCGCAGCTTATCTACGCACAGAACTTCTCGATGCCGGTAGGCTACATCGACGATGCGAACGACCAGTCCTGGCTGCTTAGAGTAGGTGAGGAATTCACAAGTGCCGAGGATATAGCTTCCGCACTTCTTCTCGATAACGAAGCTATCGGAACTGTTCGACTCGAGGACATCGCCGACATCGCTATCATCGATACTGCTGACGAGAGCTACACTAAGCTCAACGGCTCCGACGGTATCATCCTTTGTATCTTCAAGTCTTCAAGTGCCGGTACCAACGAAGTATCAGGCACATGTAACGACGCTCTTGCCGAGCTGAGTGAACTCTATCCCGGATTCCACTCTATCAACCTCGTTGACCAGGGCGTCTATATCAACATGATCATCGAGAGCGTATTCCAGAGTATGCTCGTCGGTGCTATCCTCGCTATCATAATCCTCGCGCTCTTCCTGAAGGACGTGAAGCCTACGATCGTCGTTGCCATCAGCATCCCGCTGTCGGTATTGTTCGCGATCGTTCTTATGTATTTCACCGGCCTCGAGCTCAACATGATGACGCTCTCAGGTTTGTCACTAGGTATAGGAATGCTGGTAGATAACTCGATCGTAGTTATGGAGAATATCTTCCGACTCATAGGCCGCGGTCTGCCTGCACCGAGAGCTGCCGTGCAGGGTGCGAAGCAGGTTAGAGGCTCCATCATAGCCTCTACGCTTACAACTATCTGCGTATTCTTCCCGGCAGTCTTCGCGAGAAGTATGGTAAGAACACTGCTGTACCCTCTCGCGATGTCTATCGGCTACTGTCTCGTGGCATCGCTCATTATGGCGCTCACGGTAGTGCCTTCCTCGTGCAGCACGCTGCTGGCGAAGTCGAAGCCGAAGGAGCATAAGCTTTTCGAGAAGGTGCTGGATCAGTACGGCAAGTCCTTAAGGTGGTGCCTGTCACACAAGACGATACCGCTCACAGTTGCTGTCGGTCTGCTCGCGTTCACGATAATCATGGTATTCAGAACAGGTATCATCTACATCCCTGAGATCACCACGAACGAGTTGACGATAACTATCACAACTCCTGAAGAGATGACGCGCGAAGAGTCGTATGCTGCTGTCGACGAGGTCATGAATGAGATCCTTGAGGTGGATGGTGTCGTAGATCTGGGGATTATGGATTCCAGCAGTTCATCGAGTTTCCTGATGGCGGGCATGTCTTCTGACGAATACGGATCTTACATGTGCTACGGTCTTGCCCCTGAGGGTTCATCTGCGGAACAGATGAGTAATATCGCTGATGCGATAACGGAAGCGACAGCTGACTCTGTGTGCACGGTAGATGTATCTACAGCAAGTATGGGTAACGGCAATATGCTTTCCGGTACCACCGGTATCAGTGTTGTCATCTTCGGTGACGATTACGATCAGCTTAGATCGATAAGCGCGAGTGTGTGCGCTATCATGGCTTCAGAGCCGGGAATCGTTGACGTAACTGACAGTTTCGCTGACGGTGAGCCGACGCTGCAGGTTGTCATCGACCGAGATAAGGCGATGGAGTACGGACTTACGGTAGCTCAGATCTATGCGGGCATCGCGAGCCACACATCTTCAAGCGTTGATGCAGTTAATATCACGGTTGACGGAACTGACATGACAGTAAGTATCGTGGATAACACGGACGAGCTTACATACGAGAACCTGATGGATATCGAGTTCGAAGCAGTCGATATGACAGCTATGTCGAGCGGCATGTCAGGAAGCATGTCGGGCGGTTCAGCAAGCTCGTTCGCAGGAGCATCTTCCGGATCATTCGATTCGCTGGCAGCTATGTTCGGTGTTGATCTTGACGAGATGGAGCAGACCGAGGGCGATGATACAGTTGCCCAGGTCGAGCAGAGCGAGGATGAAGAGGCGCCTAGCGTACATACTCTGTCTGAGTTCGCGACTGTCGTAGAGACTGAGACTTCCTCATCCATCAACAGAGAGAACCTCGTAAGATATGTAACTGTCAGCTCATCTATGGCTGACGGATATAACGCTGCACTCGTGTCAAGAAGCCTTGAGCCCAGGATCGAAGAATTCAGCAGAACACTTCCTGACGGATACACCGTAGAGCTCTCCGGTGAGTCAGAGCAGGTTAACGACCTCGTTAAGCAGATGCTTGAGATGGCGGCGCTCGCACTGCTGTTTATCTACCTCGTAATGGTAGCGCAGTTCCAGAGCCTCCTGTCACCGTTCATTATCCTGTTTACTATCCCTCTCGCATTCACGGGCGGTATGATCGGACTCCTCGTTACAGGCGAGCCTCTGTCTATGCTGTCGATGCTGGGCTTCGTTATCCTGATGGGTACCGTAGTTAATAACGGTATTGTATTCGTAGACTATACGAACCAGCTTAGAATCGGAGGCCTCGAGAGGCGTGATGCGCTCGTCGCGACTGGCCAGACAAGAATGAGACCTATCCTCATGACGGCACTGACTACAATCCTTGCCATGTCCATGATGATCATCGGTACAGGTATGGCTTCACAGCTCGGTAAGGGCATGTCCATCGTTATCGCAGGCGGTCTTCTGTATGCGACTCTCATGACGCTGTATATCGTGCCTATCATGTACGATATCCTGTTCAAGCGCCCGCCGGTCAACGTAGATGTCGGCAGTGACACAGACGAAGCAATCGACGACGCGGCAGAGTACCTCGAGAAGATGGGACTCGAGAAGTCGTAAGTTTGAATTATTGGTTAATCTCTGTCTGAAGATATAAAAAATTCTTTCCTAATCGGTTATAATGTGTTTGTTGCTTATTTATATAAGTGACTTATCTTTCTAATAGTAACGGGAAGGGGTTTGCAACATGAGTTTAGCTGAGAAGACGTTTCGCCAGGGTGAAGTAATCGTTAAGGAAGGCGACATCGGCAATAGTTTTTTCCAGATACTTAACGGTAAGGTAGGCGTATATGCCAATTACGGAAAGGGTGATCCGCTCCGTATCGCAGTTCTCGAGAAGGGCGAATACTTCGGCGAGATGGCTATCATCGAGGAGTACCCGAGAAGTGCGACAGTCGTTGCCATCGGAACAGTTACTGTTCTCGAGATCCCTGAGAATGATCTGAATTCATTCTTCACTGAGTACCCCGAGCAGATCGTCGAACTCATGAAGCACTTGGGTTCCCGTGTTGAGTCCATGACTAAGGACTATAACGATTCCGTGGCTCTTCTGCAGGAGCTTCGCGAGGATGATGCGAAGAAGAAGAAGTCTTTGTTCTCGAAGATCAAGAAGCATATCGACACATATAACAATAATAAGAATAAGATTACCGATCCCGGTGAGGATCCTCTGAACGAGGCATTCGCTGATTTCGCAGATGACAATTCCGGTAAGACAGAGACCTTCACACAGGGCAAGATCTTCTTCAAGGAAGGCGAGCCCGGTATGGGTATGTATATTCTGAAGACGGGTTCTGTAGGACTGTATAACAATTACCACGAGAAGAACGAAGTTAAGACAGCTGAGCTTAAGGCTATCGCTCTCTTCGGTGAGATGGGCCTCATGGTAGGCGAGAAGAGACTTGTAACAGCAGTTGCAGAGTCTGAGGAGACTAAGGTAGAGGTCATCTACAACGAGGATCTCGAGTCCCTGTTCCAGGCTAACCCGATCAAGGTTGCCCTGATCCTCCGCCACCTGTCTTACAGCCTGCGTAAGATAACGATCGACTTCCTTAATACATGTAAGGAGATTACTGAAACTTATAACTCTTGATGAGTTTGTTTGTTGTGTTTTTGTTTGTTGTGGGAATCCCGGGCAAGTTGCCCGGGATTTTCATTTGTACTATTAATATCCCTCATGGTTTGACCGGAGGTGATAACATAAAGCCATAAAGGCAATAGATCCTCCTATCTATGAGTTTACTGTGATAACACCGCCGGCTTTCGACCTCCTTTCTCCGGCGGTGTTTTCTTGTGTTATAATGACACCGTATATGACACCATGCCGAGTGAGGTGGTAGAGCATGAAGAAGAGTAAGAAGAAAATTGATTACTATATGTCGCTCCCTTATAGAATAGAGATTATTCCTGATGTAGAAGAAGGCGGGTTTACTGTTTACTATCCTGATCTTCCGGGATGCGTAACCGTAGGAGAGACAATCGAGTCAGCTGTTGCTAATTCAGTTGATGCCAAGAGAGCGTGGATTGAAGCTGCACTTGAGGATGGGATAGTTATAAGTGAACCGAGTTCTAATGATCTTTCTGAGTATTCCGGTCAGTTTAAGTTACGCATTCCAAAGAGCCTTCATAGATCATTGTCGATTCATGCGAAGGAAGAAGGTATCAGCATGAATCAGTATTGCTTGTATTTGCTCACCAAGAACGACACAGAGCAGAGCGCTTAATAGCTGTTTATCAGATTATTGAAACAGCCCTCTACGGTGTAGTAGAGGGCTGTTATCTGTTAAGACCGTTAAGTTACATTAGTAACATCTTGCACATGGAGTAAAACCAAGAGCTTGAGCCTGTTCGATCGTTACGTATGATGGATCTATCATTCCGCTACAAGATGAACGACTATGATATCTGCGTCCTGTGTTAGGAATCCATACCATTACTCCAGATGAAGAAGCAGGAACTACATTGTTTGTTGTACTGGGTGTTGAAACGGGTGCTGACACCGGAGTTGCTGCTACAGCGGTAGCAGATGCTTGTCTGACTGTTGTTGGAACGTCAATGTGTTCGCCGGCTGTGATTCCGCATTCTGTGCATTTCTGAGCGAATTCTGCACTGTCTGCAAATCCAGTGAAAAGAACACCTAAGTCATTAGTCGTGCTTGCTATCTCCGAAGTCCAATAAGAACTGCCACTGGGATCAGCTGAACGGCCTAAGAACACTTTGTAGTAAGCGTTGACTAATTCGCTATCAGAAAGTGAGTTTGCTCTGCTTTGGAATTCGGAGCTGAAGAAGAATCCATATGCGCACTGCTTGCCACTAACTGAACCACTTGCAAGTCGCTCACACCAATCGTTTAATCCAGACGGATCGGGGTTTCTGCCAAGACAGTCAGAATAGAGACTGGAAACAAATGATTCAATTCCGGGATTGACTCCATCTGCGCGAGTCTGTCTTGCGGGGGCTAATGCGAATATGAATACGATTATCATTGCCAACGAAGTTAAGGTGGCAATTATGCGTTTACTTTTACAAGCTGACATAAACGATACCTCCATATATAAATCTCAAAACGACATAGCTGGTATCATCATATTAAAACGAGCAATAAATGAATGTCTTATCGATACTGTAAATGACATGTAAAGAGTTTATGGCCTGAATGATTTGTTGTATTATCCACCTATGACCATCGATCACGTTGCACTTTATGTTAATGATTTAGAAGCCGCCAGGGAATTCTTCGTGAAGTATCTGGGTGGAACTTCGAATGCTGGTTATCACAATGAGAGTACCGGGTTCCGTTCGTACTTCATCTCGTTTGAAGACAATACTCGACTTGAGATTATGACGAAGCCGGGACTCACGGATGTGGGTAGCAAAGATATGCGAATGGGATATGCTCATGTGGCTTTTCGAGTAGGGAGTAAGGAGCGCGTGGATGAACTAACGGCGCAGCTTCAAAGTGCAGGCTACGAGGTAAAGAGCGGGCCGCGTACGACAGGTGACGGATACTACGAATCGTGTATCGTCGCCGTTGAAGGTAACCTAATCGAGCTCACAGTCTGATTCGCCAATCCATCCCATTAATCTCCCTCATGGTTTCTGGGACTCTGGTAAGATATAGATATAAAGGTCATACGGACCTCCTTTCTTATGAGTTTTTGTGGGTGTTCACCGCGTTTTTTCTCGCTTTTCCCCAGCTGTATTTACTTGTAATTATGTAGCGCTGATCACGATTTCTTTGACCTAATAAAAGTAAACAAAATATTACCTTAACCCATTCAATTTAACCTTTTGTAAACATCAGTGCATTTTAAAGTCAAAAACATATCAAGAAGGTAGAATATTGGTATCTAACACTCTGTTCATAACCTTTTGAGTGCAAATGATTGCTTGTTATGAGGTGACGATTATGTTGGGTTTAATACTTATCATTTTAATTGTGGTACTGATAGTTTATTCAGTTAAAAAGTCTGGTAGTAAGAATAATGCATCAAATCAAAGAGGTGGTTCGTATGCAACGCCTACACCTCCCGGATTACAGAAAAACGCTCAATGGTATTATGCGGATCACGATCAGCAGAATGGCCCTGTACCGTACGTTACAGTTAGAGCTCTTATTGACCAGAGAATTATAACTCCTGATACATTAGTTTGGAGAGAAGGCATGCCAGATTGGATGCCGGCTAAGGATACTGAGTTGTTTGTGGCGCGTTCGCAGCCTATGACCTATTCTAGGCCTATGTCTAGTCCGCCTCCAGTAAATGGATCTAAACCCGCGACTGGCAACGCTCCCACTAATTGCTATCAAGCACCTATGCCAGCGAAGCCGTTGACACCCGAGGAAATCGAAGCTCGTAAACAGGCTCTTAAAGATACGATTGTTAATAATGCCAAGATTATTGGTCCATTAGCAGGTGGAGGAGTCTTACTTATCGTTTTAGCGATCATATTTGGAATAACGATACCAAGTTCTCATTACAAAAAAGGTATGACAGCCTATAATGCCGGAGATTATACTACTGCGGTTATTGAATTTGCTAAGGCAAAGCGTTATTCAAATGCGCGTGAGATGTTGGTGAATTCACAGAATGGAGTTCATTATCAGAATGGACAGGCTGCATTGACCGATGGTGATTATGAGCTCGCAAGAACGGAGTTTATGGCGGCTGGTTCTTTTCAGGATGCATCGGATATGGCGGTTTCAGCTGATCGTCAAGGTCATTATGTCGAAGGTGAAGCGTTCTTCAGTGCCGAGGACTATGAATCTGCTGTTGCTGAATTTGAACAGGCGGTAGGTTTTGATGATGCTGGCGATAGATTAAGAGAATCCTATTATCTTTTAGCCGGTGAGCAGTATGCTTCTGGTGATTATTTAACAGCTGCTGAAAACTATTCGAATGCTGACGGTTGGGAAGATTCAGAAGATATCATTATCACTCTTGGAAATAGAAGTCTGAATAATAACGACATCGCGAATGCTATTCAGTATTATTCATTCTCTTCCGATACAAGATATGTAGATTATGCTCAGGGAATGGATTACTTAAGTTCCGGTAACTACGAAGATGCAATTACTTCCTTTGAAGCTGCTGCGGATTTGAATGATGCTCCGGATAGGCTTAATGAGAGCCATTACTGCCTTGGTATACAGAATTTGGTTAGCGGTAATTACACAGTTGCTTCATATCAATTTGGCGAAGCTGGTTCGTATGAGGGGGCTGATATTCTTGAGCTTGTTGCCGAAGCAGAAGATGCAAATTCAGATTATGAGTTGGATGTAGCTGTAGAGAATTATTCGCTGGTCCCTGAAGATTTTGAGATAGAAGAATTTGATGTTCAGGCAAGACGATCTATTTTTACCAGTTCAACGGCTAGCTCTTTCGCAGCTCTTTGCAGTGATTATGAAGTTGGTAGTAATACAATAGATACTCGAGACTCAGGTCCTTATGGCATTAACTATTCTTGGACAACCGAAGAGGTGGATCATGATCAGAATCTCTACATCGAATGTAGATATGAGGATGGATCATATGATGTGACTGGTACAGTAAGACTGTTTGTGTTTACTGAGTACAGTTCTCTTAGAGATTTCTTACAGTATGAGTATTACTACCGTACTTTTGAGATGACAGATCTTACTTCTGTGCCGAACTCGTACTCGTTAGATGATGATAGAACTTCGTTGTCTTTTGGTAATAGCCAGGTAACTGCTCATTATCATTATGAGGATAACTATTTAGTTGGTTGGCGTTATATCTATGATACGCAAACAACATTTGTAAGGGAGTGAGATTATGGGATTGTTTTCGAATATAGCGACGGTTTGTAGTATATGTGGTTCCAATATCATAGGCATTGGGGCGCAGTCTATTGCTGACGGAAAAATATGCAGTAATTGCAAAGCGAAAGTATCGCCATACTTAAAACACATTGAGGGAATGACAGCTCCTGACGTGTTTGAACATATAAAGTGCAGGGAGCAGAACCGTGCTGACCTGGAGTGGTTTGAGCCGACAAGAATTCTGCTAGCTCCTAGGTCCTTTGAGGATGAATTGTATGGGGTTCCAATTTATGTAGATGATAATAATCGAAAGTTCTTGTTCTCCAACAACAATGATTATCGTCATATGAACGCCGATTTATTTGACTTTAGTGACTTTAGATCTTTCACATACACTGAAGGTAGAATGGATAAGCGAGGATACATTCATATTACGGTTAGAGTATATTCAGTTCCTTGCAAATCCATAATAGAGCAAACCTATGAGTGGTCGGTTGAACTGCCCTTTAAGTATAGAAAGAAGCCACAGGATTATGGTCCATATTACGAAATTCTGTCAGAAGTTAAGCTTACAGAAGCATTCTTTAATTACATGGCGAGTAATTCTAGTGAGCAGTTCGATGTCCCTGATTTGACAGATGATGTTGAAGTAAATCTGAGTTGCCCCAATTGTGGCGCTGTTACATCTGCAAGTGGCCCTACAGCTACATGCGAGTATTGTGGACTCACATTTGAGAATGAATATTATCAGGAATCCGATATCGAAGATGATGTTGATGATTATGACGAGGATGAACAATATGATGGAGCATATGGGGATAACATGTATTCGGGTGCTCCAACTAATGATTTGGGTCCGGGTATAAGCTATTCATCTAATAAAATTGAAATTCCTGATTTTAATACCGGTAGCAGTGTAACTGGATCTGGCTATAATGCAGCCGGTGGAGTTACACCACCTCCGTTACGAAATGTTGGTGGTTCGACCCCGCCTCCGCTTCGTGGAGTTAACAAAGCAACGCCTCCTAGTTTGAATAATGCAATTAAGAAGGCACCAGTAAAGCAAACAGTTGGTAATCAGATTAAGGACAATGTTGTTAAAGGAACAGTTAACAATGTTGGAAAAGGTGCAATGAGGATGCCGACCAATCAGGTTGGTAAACAAGCTGGGCAACATTTGATGAAGCACGCGGGGGCCAATGCTAGCAAAGCGATGGCAATGCAGGCAGGTAAGCAAGTGCGAAGAGGTGTTGCAGCACAGGCGGGTAAGCAGATAGTTGGTACAGCGGGTCGTACTGTTGCTAAACAAGCGGCAAATGCAGCAGGACGTCAAATGGTTAATACTGCTGGTCGTGCCGTAACAAAACAAGTGATGGGTTCAGCGGGTAAGGCTGTTTCCAAGCAGGTTGCTAAATCTGCAGGTAAAGCTGTAATGGGTCAGGCTACAAAATCTGTAGGTAAGGCAGTTGCGAGCCAAGCTTCAAAGTCTGTAGGTAAAGCTGTGCTCAAAGGTACTTTGGGCGGATTGAAAAAGATGCTTTGACGTATCAATAGGCGTAGGTAATGTCTTTATTGCAGATTAAGTGTGAGATTTGCAGAGCAACTCTTCAAGCAGATTCTCAACAGAAGGCGGCTAGTTGTGAGCATTATATCTAGTTCAAGAAGAATCGATAACGTAAGTGCGGAAGTGGTTAATGTTGTTGATAGTGCGTCCGCAACAGTCCATGCTTGAAGAATATGAATAACAGTCCCATTAATCTCCCTCATGGTTTCCGGGGCTCTGGTAAGATATAGACATAAAGGTCATACGTACCTCCTTTCTTGAGTTTATATGAGTGGACGCCGCCGGGGTTTGTGAGTTTTCCCCGGCGGTGTTTGCTTGTGGCAAAAGCGACACTTCGGGGCAACATTGTTTATTGGTTTGCCTGCGCGGTTCAGTGATAATCAAGACATAAACACTGACACACACGAAGGGAGGTTATCAGCATGGCAGACAAGAAGAAGCAGACACTCAGATCTGACAAGTACTATGCAGACATAGTCCGCAGTATGAAGGACGAAGGCCTCAATTACGTGAAGGTCATGTCCCATCTTGTAAATGACAACGGATTGTCGCTCAGTCACGCGTGGAGTATCACGCAGAGCATTTATTTCGACATCGAATATGTAATGTAATTCGCCTCACTGCGTTATAATCGTCTTGAAGTAATCTTGAAGGAGCGCCTCATGGACAAGTCAATCAAGCGCAGCAAGACGTTCGTTACACTCGCGGCGGTGAGTATGATCTCTATCGTCGCGGTATTTATCCTCACAATGATCCTCATCGTGATCTCGCAGATCATGGGCTTCTCGTACCCGGACATTCTCGACTCGGTGTTCGTCGAGATCTTCATGGGGATCGTGCTTCCCATCTTAAGCCTGGTGTTCTCGATCCTCGGCATCGTGTACTCAGCCCGCGCTAAGAAGATCGACAAGAAATACGGCTCGCGTCTCGTGGTTGCCATCATCGAGCTCTGCCTCGTGATATGCGGCGGACTGTTCGTAGCTTTCTGTTATTTCATCGTCGAGGCCACAGGCGGCGCTTAATCGGTCGCTTGATCGGGCGCTTAACCTGGAGTGGGAAGAGAATACATATCCTCTGTGAAACTTTTGTAAATCCGCTCCCCGTAACCGCCATAACCCACTACATCAGTAGTAGAATGACCGTAACACTCTATTAAGGAGGTTCTATCTATGGCTGATGATAAGATTAAGGCTGTTCAGAACGATCTTGAGATTCTTATTGAGGATCTCGGTAAGGTATCAGGCGGCGTCGGCGAAGACGGGCGCAAGGGTATTCCTCATGGACCTCTATACGATAAGACAGTACTGCCCGAGCAGCTTCAGTTCAAGGACACACCGGTAGATTCCAAGGGCGCAATTAATTAATCGAAGCCGATAAATGCACATCCTCCGGGGTGTGCATTTTTTATGCCAGAACGCGATATAATAAGTGCGTTCAATAAGGAAATAAACTTGGCTTCGCTTAATCGACATACAACGGCAAGGCGGTTACTTGCCCTGATGATCGCACTCATCACGTTAGCGCTCCCTGTAACCCAGGGAGTTGTTCTCGCGGGCGTCATCGCATCACGACAGGTCGGCGACACCACGGTCATCGCGATCGCACCCTGCGGCCAGGGCTACGGCAAGGAGTGGGCAGGCAATCTGTGGATCGGCGACGACACACTTCATAACGGTTTCAGAATTTCCTCGGGCATCCTCCGCGACCAGGTCTACGAGTACATCGAGGACAACAATATCACCGGCAGCATCACGTTGTGGCTCACGGGTTTCTCAAGAGCTGCTGCCACGGCTAACCTCGCTGCGGGCGGCTTCATAGAAGACGGCACTTTCGATGCGGTGTACGCGTACCTTTTCGCTGTGCCGAACAACACGAGGGAGCCCGTCGCTTACGACGGCATCTACAACATCTGCGGCAAGTATGACCCGGTTCCGCTCGTGCCGTGGAGTGCGTGGGGTTACGGCCGCCACGGAACTGATCTTTATCTGCCGGCACAGGAGACTGACAGCGATTACGAGGAGCTTCGTGCGGCGGCATCGGCAGTGGAGACGTCCCTCACGGGCACACCGCTTATTAATAACCCCGAGCACAACTATCAGCTGCGTCTCATTCTCGAGTCGATCCCGGAGATCTTCCCCTCGGCAAGTGACTACGTCGAGAGACTCCAGGAGCCGCTCATGGACGCGCTTCTCAACCAGGACACGGAGAACCTTATCGACGCGCTCATCACCGTAGGCGGCAACATGAGCCGCATGCAGGTGGACGCGTGGAACTTCGACGCCATTCAGGACTACGTCTCGTACATCGCGACCGAGCACTTAAGCGGCAACAAGAGGCAGATCGAGGCGGGCTACTGGGACGAGAGCAACGACGTCGCCCAGAACCTCATGGCGGAGCACCAGGTCATCGTCTACGTCGACTGGCTGTTCTCGGGCCTCGATTACGAAGACCTCTTCGGCGGTGCGCTTAATTCCAGAAGACTCGTCATCAGCGGCGATGTGTACGTCGAGGTCTGCCATGACGGCGTGAGCGTCGGTGACATCGACCTGGACGGCGAGACCGGCGTCATCAGTGAAGACCGCGTGTTCCTGATGCGCACGGGCGATGTCATCAATGTCATCCTGCCCATGGACAGTGACTACGAGGTGCGCATCTTTAATCCTGAGACCGGCGTCATCAACTACCACAACATCATTCAGTCGACCAACATCCTCCCGGGACAGGACGGCGAGTCCTTCATCTACGGACTCGAGCCGGGTGAGTATTCACTGCACTTCGACACCACGTCGGCCCTGCCCGAGCTCGAAGTCATCGAGGGCGAGATCGTCTACTGCATCCAGGACTACCACGAGTACTCGGTGCGAACGATCATGCTGCAGGAGAGCGGTTCGACCTTTCACCTTACACTGGGACTTATCATGACCACACTCAGCGCCATGGGCGTCGCGCTTCTGGCGATGCTGCTCATCTGCTTCATCATCTGGCTCGTCCACCACGTCATGCGTAAGCACGGCCACCCGCCGTTCTCGCCTCTGTATGTCATCATCCCGCACGTCATCCTGATCTCGTGGTTCGCGTTCCTGACCGAGTTCGTGGTCCGCTACCTTACCGTTATCGCCACGGCGAAAAGCATCTGTGCCACCGTCACGGCAGCACTCATCTTCTTCCTCGCGTTAAGGGGATTCTTCCGCAATAAGTGCAAGAAGGCATTCTTTACTACTTTCATGCTCGGCGCCATCGCAGTCTCGGCCTGGTTCGGCTTCGCCCTGGGCCCTGTCTCGGACTTCTCTGTCATTAAGACAGTTATCTTCACGGCATCCGTCGTATTCCTTACTTTCGTGGCCATCCAGAACTTCTACTGGGGCAGCGTAAAGGAAAATTGATAAGATATGTTCTTGATTTACCTATAACGCACGCGTTATTATTAAGTGCTTAAGTTGATATATGGTTTATCGGTTCTTTACATAATAGTAACCATTTCCATTAGCGGGCAAATTATAATCAATCTAGGGCTTCAGGGCCCTGAAATACAATGTCACGGGGGCAATACATGACACTTGATTCACTCTATTCCGGGTTAGATCTCAACGATTACTATCTTGGTCAGGTTACTCAGGTTTACAGAAGCTGCTCTATCGCTCAGATAGACAACCTCTCACTGATTACCGACAGAAGTAAGTTCACGAGTTCTTTCAGAGCAAACACGATCAACAACTTCGTAGTAATCGACTCTACAGTAGGCGTCTTCCTCGGAGAGGTCTTCGAGAATAAGGCTTCACGTAAGAACATCTTCGAGATGTCTTCCACAGCTGATGAGAAGCCCAATGATTACCACGAGATCAGTATCGACACGATCGCACTCATGACCCCCGAATCCGATAAGTTCGAGCTCGCAGGCTTTAAGACACTCGGTATCACCGATAAGGTCTACCTCGCTACTAACGAAGTATATGAGTTGTTCCTGCACTCACTCGAGGTCGGTCATGAGCAGGAAGAGCCCCTTCCTCCGTTCGCTACGTTCCTTAACAGATCTGAGGCAAGCGTATCGCTCAAGCCCAGCACTCTGTTCAACCGTCACCTCGTATGTATCGGTGCTACTAACTCCGGTAAGTCCACAACGGCTCTTGCCATCCTCGATAAGGTTATCTCCACTAAGCGTAAGGCTCTCATCATCGACCCTACAGGCGAGTACAGAGACGCTTTCTCTGACGATGAGATCACGAAGCTCACACTCGGTGTAGATACCACGATCTCCCCGAGTAAGATTACGATGGAACAGTGGGAGAAGCTTTTCGAGACGGAGAACAGCAGCCAGGGTGCCGTTCTGTCAGAGGCTATCACATCACTTCGTTACATGAAGAAGATCGGCTACGATTCTTACTATCCTAAGGTCGGTGAGAACATCGATGAGGTTCAGGAGAATCTCGCTTCCGTATCTAACGGCGACACAGACTTCAACATCGAGCTGCTTCCTGAGCAGATCCAGGCTGAGTCCGTATGTGAGCCTGACAGATCTTCAGACTACAACTTCAAGTACTGCTACGATTCACTGAAGGCTAACTCGAATGCTTCCCTCGTTCAGAAGATCCAGTATCAGATGACGAACACAAGCTTCCTGTCATTCTTCTCTAACGATCCGAGCATGTACAACCTCCTCGATGTAATCGATGACTTCGTACATCTTCCTGAGGCATCCCTCTACATCGATACATCAACACTCGGTGCTGCCGAGGGTATCGGTGGAATGGTTATCGACCTCGTAAGTAACTTCGTAATCTCACGTGACGATATCTGCCCCTTCATCTTCTTCATCGATGAGGTTCACAGATATGCTAAGTCCCGTTATTCCGATAAGGAATTCCACGGCGGTCTCACACTCCTCGCTCGTGAGGGCC
>Ga0310786_10003115_pt1 | contig 24426 bp, 23 predicted proteins | sample AusTroGonzalo_MG_FD_203881 | JGI IMG/M metagenome (GOLD analysis project Ga0310786, IMG submission 203881) | Bovine rumen microbial communities from tropical cattle in Woodstock, Queensland, Australia - Gonzalo_03 (v2) (version 2) | ecosystem: Host-associated > Mammals > Digestive system >...
CATGTTGTCCGAAATATGGTATAATATCGGGCGTTATGAATCACAATGGAGAAAGAACCGGCGCGAGAGCGCTGGTCGAGTCGCTGGAAAAGGCTGGCGTGGATGTCTTGTTTGGTTATCCAGGTGGACAGGCACTGGATATATTCAATTGCCTTACCGATGCCAAATTCCCGTTCGTACTCGGGCGTCACGAACAGGGTTGCGTGCATATGGCAGATGGATATGCCCGTTCAACCGGCAAGCCTGGCGTATGCCTTGTAACATCCGGTCCGGGGGCTACGAATACGGTCACAGGCCTTGCAACGGCGAATATCGATGGAGTTCCTTTGATAGTCATCACCGGGCAGGTGCCTATGGCTCTTATCGGTACGGATGCCTTTCAGGAGGCCGATACTACAGGCGTTACACGGGCGGTTTCAAAGCACAATTTCCTTGTGCATTCGGCCGACGAGATTCCTGAGACCGTCGCTCAGGCGTTCTATATTGCGACGCACGGCAAGCCTGGGCCGGTGGTGATAGATATTCCGAAGAACTGCCAGCAGGCGATTACGGCGGCGCAGTATCCAGAGCGTGTTTCGCTGCGCGCGTACCACCCGGAGAGCGTCGCAACAACAGCGCAGCTCAACAAGCTCGCGAAAATGATCAATTCGGCGAAACGCCCGGTGATCTACGCTGGTGGCGGAGTTATTGCGGGTGGAGCGTCAGGTGATGTGGCGGCACTTGCACACAAGGCGCAAATTCCGGTCGCCACTACGCTTATGGGCTTAGGCGCTTTTGACGAGCACGATCCGCTTTCGCTTAGGCTCGCGGGCATGCACGGGACCCCGGCGGCAAACTGGGCGATGAACGAGGCCGACTTGATTGTAGCTCTTGGCGTGCGTTTTTCCGATCGCGTCACCGGAAAGATTTCCAAATACGCGCCGCAAGCGAGCATCGCCCACGTAGATTGCGACCCGGCTTCGATAGGCAAGAATGTGGTTGTCGCACTTGGGATTGTTGCTGATGTGAAAGATGTTCTCACTACCGTCAGCTCGCGAGTCAAACCAGCGACACATGACGAGTGGCTCGCGAAGATTGATGGGTGGAAAAAGTCGCATCCGGTTTCTTGGAAGCCTCTGCACCCAGAAGTCATAATGCCGCAGGCCGTGATGGAGGCGGTAGACAAGGCGACAAAGGGGCGTGCGGTAGTGGTTACCGATGTCGGGCAGCATCAGATGTGGGCCGCTCAGCACTTCCGCTATTCAATCCCGCGCCACTTCCTCACTTCAGGCGGAATGGGGACGATGGGCTTCGGAATACCAGCCGCGATAGGCGCGGCGATTGCCCGCCCGGACCACAAGACGGTGGCAATTTGCGGCGATGGCGGCGCCCAGATGACTTTCGAGGAGGTTGTATGCGCTGTTGAGCACAAACTGCCGGTCGTCTTCGTGATAATCAACAACGGTTGTCTCGGCATGGTTCGCCAGTGGCAGGAGCTTTTCTACGGCAAGAACTATTCAGGCTCGATTCTGACTGTGCGGGGCCGTCCGGACAACGAGCGCCTCGACCAGGACTTGAAGTACGACTATTTGCCGGATTTCGTGAAGCTTGCCCAGGCGCACGGTGCGGGTGCGTATCGCGTCATAGACCCAGCAAAACTAGATGCTACAATTGCGGAGGCGGTCGATTCGGGCAGGACGGCCGTCGTGGAAGTGATAGTAGAGCCGAGGGCGAACGTGTATCCGATGATACCGGCTGGCAAGCCGGTAAGTGAAATGGTGTTTGACTGAGAGGCGGGACCATGGGCGAAGAACAACAAATACACAGATTGAACTGCTATGTAGAAAACAAGCCTGGCGTGCTGGCCAGGATAGTCGGGCTCATTTCCGGACGCGGCTACAACATCCAGACGCTCAACGTGGGACCTACCGAGGATGGTACGGTGTCCAGAATGCGCATAGATGTTGTAGGGACCGACAGGGTCGTGGAACAGATAATGCTGCAGCTCCGCAATCAGGTCAATGTCATAGAAGTTACTTCAAGGAGGCGTTGAAAATGACATCTAGCGAACAGGCGGAACTTGCCGCCAAGGCGTTGGTCGACTGCAAAGGCGTCGATGTCAAGGTATATGACGTGCGCGGCAAAAGTCCGCTCGCGGATTTCTTCGTAGTGGCTACCGGTGCTGCAGCCCCGCACTTGAAGGCGCTTGTTGCCGATACGCAGGCGGCGATGAAAGCCAATGGCGTGCTTGGATACCGCACCAGCGGCGATCCGGAATCCGGTTGGATAGTGGTTGATTACATAGATGTGGTGGTCCATGTGTTTTCGCCGGAGGCCAGGGCCTATTACGCTTTGGAAAAACTCTGGGTCTGAGACTGCACTAGGGGGTGGCCGTTGGGAAAGGTATGTGTGATAATCGGAGAGGACGATTTCCTCGTAAACGAAGCGGCCGGGAAGGTTGTTGGCGAGGGGGTGGGACTTGAGGTTATAGATTCCAACATATCCAACAACGAGGACTCGCAGCTTAAAGATATAAAGATGGCCAGGGAAAGCTATCTTACCGCCCCTTTTTTCGACCCGAGCAAGGTCACATGGTGGAAAAATGTGCGTTTTCTGCCTGGAACTAGGGCGAAAGGCGGCGAGGGCGAGGCTCGAACGAGCGAACCCGTAAAGGAGGCGCTGCTTGAATTCGCCAAACTTGTGGCAAAGGGCGGGTTGCCGCAGAATCAGAGCTTCATTCTTTCGGGCCCCAAATTGCTTATGACCAGTGTTTTCGCCAAGACGATCTGCCAGGTGGCCGAGGCTATCGTATTCGAGAAGCCGAAAGGCTTTGGCGCCGCCAGAGAGGCGACGACGGCGCGAGTTTGCGACCGGGCGAAGGAACTTGGCTTGGTTTTCGATCGAGAAGCCGCGGAAAGGTTTATTTCAGTAGTTGGTGAAGATACGCGTTCGCTTTATTCCGAGCTTGACAAAATGCGCTGCTACAAAGGGAACGACAGTAAGGTTTCGTCCAGCGATGTTTCTGCAATTTCATCTCCAGGTGCTGGAGTGGACCCCGTAATCTGGCAGGTGACGGATGCATTGGGCATGCGCGATCTTGGAAGGTGTCTTGAAGCTGTGAAGAAGTTCGAGGGAGATGCCGGTTTTGCGGTCATGATGGCAAATACGGTCGAGCGATTTCTGAGGCAGCTGGTAGAGATGAAGGATGCGGAAGTGCGCGGAAAGTTCGATGAGGCCGCAAGCGGCATGGCCCCATGGGCTGCAAGAAAGCTGCAGAATTCCTTGCGATTTTGGAGCCTCAACGAGCTTCGCGTGGCCAGAATGCGTTTCCTTGATTTGCGCGAGCGTGTTGTTTCCGGCGGCGATTCTTCCGGGGATGGCGTGGTTATAGAGTTGGCGCGTATATGCAGAAAGGCGGCTGTTCGCAGATGACGAGGGAAATGTTCAATCTTCGCCAGGCGGCCGAGCATGTCCATGTCGAGCCGAACGATTTGAAACACGTTGCGCAACGTGGTGAAATCGCCGCAGAGGAGCGTGGCGGCGATTGGTGGTTCGACCATCGCGATTTGGACGAATGGGCGCAGCGCAGTCTGCTTGAAACAAAGGGCAAGGCTTTGGATGCGCGCCATTCAGCATTCATGCTTGACATGGCCAAGGATGAGCGCGCCAAATGGCGCGTGTGGCCGCTGTTCAGGCATGATTCCATCGATGTGGACGTGCGCGCAAAGACGCGCGGCGGCATTATACGCGATATGGCCGATTTGGCCAAGGCCAGCGGGCTTGTCTACGATGATGAAGGATTCTACAAGGAGCTTGTCGCCCGCGAAGAATGTGCGCCTACTGCTATAGGGTGCGGTGCGGCGTTCCTCCATCCCCGCTACCACGACCCGTATTTCTTCGAGGATACCTTTGTTGCGTACGGCCGCAGCCGCCATCCGGTTTTCTTCGGTGCGCCGGATGGTGCCGCCACGCGTCACTTTTTCTTGATTTGCAGTACCGATCATGAGCGGCATCTGCAGATACTTGCCCGTCTCGCGGTGCTCGCCCATGGAACCGGATTGATCGAGCGCCTTGATGAAGCCGAGGATGTCGAAGGTGCGTTGAAGGCTATTGCAGAAAGCGAAGAGGAGATTTGCGAATGAGCAAGAGAGTATGGTTCTTTGACCTGGACGGCACTTTGGCAGATACCGATGCTGATATAAGAGGTGCATGGAAAGCGGCGTTGACGGATTTAGGGCTGTCGGTGCCCAATTTCGACAGGGATTTTATCGCCGGCCCGCCGATTGAAGAGATGGCGCGCAAGCTTTTGCCGGACATTTTCACCGAGCAGCTTGCCCAAGATATACGAACGGGTTTTGGCCGACACTACGATGGAGACGGCTTCCCGAACACTTTCGAGTATCCTGGCATCATGGATGCGGTCCGCGGGCTCAAAGCGCGTGGCGATGGATTGTATATTGCCACAAACAAACGCTATGCAGGTGCCAGCGCCATGTCCAAACGGTTTGGATGGGACATTGTTTTTGATGGTCTCTATACCGGCGATATGCACAAGGACGATCCAATCGGAAAATTGCGCAAGCCACAACTGCTGAAGCTTATCATGGATGAAATCGGCGCAAAGCCAGAAAACTGCATAATGGTAGGAGATACCATCAACGACTTCGAGGCCGCAAATGTCAACCGTATGGAGTCTGTTGGGGTCGCTTGGGGCTACGGCGGCCATGGAGACCTTGCGCACGCAACAAGGGTGATTAGTTCCCCTGACGAGTTGCTGAATATCTGAAAACGGCAGAATCCGCTTGAAATGTTTCTTTTTCGGCCATTTTGCTACGTAGACGGCTTAAACTAATTTGACATTTTTTCAAAAAGCGTCACACAAGCAGCAAAAGATATGCTATAATATGGATGTAAACTCCTGATTGGAATGATATAGCTTGATGAAAGAAGAAGGACGAAACATGACACTTCGCAAGTTGCTTGAGGAGAAAGTGAAGCGCTTCGCTTCACGTAGGGTGATGGTTTGGAACGAAAACAAAGAGTGGCATACCAGAACATGGGCGCAACTCTTTGCCCGAGTCCGGGCGTATTCGCAGGGTTACGGAGCGCGTTTCAATCTTGTTCCCGGCGAGGAAAACACTGCAATAATACTCGGGAACTCGCCCGTGTGGATTGAGACATATCTTGCCCAGGCCGGTGCGGGAGTTTCCGTGGTGCCTTTGGATCCAAAATTGCACGAAAGCGAAGTCGAGTACATACTCGGCGATGCCGAGGTCAGGGTGGTCACAACCGACAAAGCTCATTTGCGGATGATGATGTCCCTTGCAAAGAAACTGAAAACATTGCGGGCAATAGTTATAATCGACGGAGTTATTTTCGAAGGGCAGAAGATTGGCGACGTGCAGGTTGTCGGTCTTCAGAGTCTCTACTGCGAAGGGGCGACTTCATGGTTCGATTCCCATCAGCCCAAGGATGACGATGTCGCGTCGATTATATATACCAGCGGCACCACAGGCAAGCCGAAGGGCGCGATGCTGACCCACAAAAATTTCACGAGCGACGTTCAGGGAGCCATAGACACCTTTGATATAGATTTGTCCGAGAAGGTATCGCTCTTGGTGGTGTTGCCGCTTTTCCATGCGTTCAGTTTCTCTACGAATTTCATGGTGTCGCTCATACTGGGTTCGCCAATGCTGTTTGTCGAGTCTCTGAGGACGGTCGGCAGGGATATCCGGATTCTAAAGCCTACGGCGATAATGGCAGTTCCTTTGCTTGCCGAGAAGCTTCACGACAAACTTGAAGACGGTCTCAAAAATTCTGCGATAGCGCAGTTCCTGCTGAAAATAGGGCTTAGGGGAATAGTATGGCATCTGATAAACATGAAGCTCGGCGGCAGGCTCCGCTTTATCATAACCGGCGGCGCTCCTTGCCCTAGGCACGTCTTGGAGGGCTTCAAGAAGATTCACGTAAAGTTTCTCGAGGGCTATGGCCTTACCGAGTGCGCGCCGATTGTCAGCGTGACGGACTTTAAATCGACCCGAATGGGCACAATCGGGAAACCATGCAAGGGCGTGGAAGTGCGCCTTGCGGACAAGAACGAGAGCGGTGTCGGCGAATTGCAGGTCAAAGGGCCTAATGTAATGAAAGGCTATTTCCACAACGACAAGGCCACCGCCGAGGCGTTTGATGGCGAATGGCTTGCGACAGGCGATTTGGCGAGTATAGACGAAGATGGCTACATAACAATTCGCGGACGCAAAAAAGCTCTTATCGTGAACCGCGAGGGCAAGAACATCTATCCTGAGGAAGTCGAGAATACCGTATCCAAAGACCCTTGCGTCCGCGACATAATAGTAATAGGATATACACAAGGCGGCATACCCGGCGAAAGGGTTGGCGCTATCGTGTATCCGGATGTCGACGAGTTTTTTGTAGGCAAAAGCTGGGAAGAAATCGAGAAGACGACGATAAAGCGCGTGCAGGAAAAGAGTGCGGAGCTTGCTGATTACAAGCGCATACGCAAAGTTGCCGTATACAGGGAGCCGCTTGAACGCACAAGCGTCGGCAAGGTGCGAAGGGTCGTCTACAAGGGAAAACTGGACGAGTGATACTTGTCTGGCTAGAATGGCCCGAAGCTTGCTTCCGGGCGAACAGGCGAGATATCAAATACCTCGCCTCGCTTTTACACACGCCTGAGGAGATAAAATGCGTCAAATGCGAGGCGGATTTCCTCCAGGCGCTTCCGGGGGCAAGGGTTGCAATTGTCTGGCATTTCAAAAAAGAATGGTACCGGGCCGCAAAAGAGCTCAAGGTGCTGGCGACCCCCGGTGCCGGTCGCGAACTTGTGGCTTGGCAAGCGGCCCCCAGGGGCGTCCGTGTACATTTCGGATCGTTTCACGGCGCGATCATTTCCGAAAGCGTGGCTGCGTTTTGTCTTGCCTGGGCAAGGGGATTTTTCAAAGTCGAGCGTCATGAAGGGGGGATTTGGCCGAGATCTTGGCTTGGCGAAGGTTGCTATACGGTTGCAGGAACAAGGGCTGTAATAGCCGGTTACGGAAAGATTGGCAAGGCGATAGGCGAGAAACTGTCTGGTCTAGGGGTGAAAGTGTCCGGATTCGGACGCAAGAACATAGAAGATTTGCCGGAGGCCGCAACCAAAGCCGATTGGTTCATAATGGCGCTTCCGGGCGATACAGGCACGGACGACTTCCTTTCGACCGGACTTATCTCAAAACTTTCCAAGAAGTGCGTGGTGGTGAATGTAGGCCGCGGGAACGCGATAGACGAAGAATGTCTTTGCCAGGCTCTCGAGTCCGGTCGGATAGCAGGCGCATATTTGGATGTTTTCAAAAACGAGCCTACTGTGGTCGGACAAAAGAGCGAAGGCGGTAATTCTGGTTTGGCGTTCAAAAAGCTTCCAAATCTTGTTTCCATGCCGCATAGTTCCGCATACTCTCCTGATTATATAAGAATGGCTTTCAAGGAGCTTAGCGATGAAGGGTACCTATGAAGTTGACAGCGTAGAGGAAACCTGGGCGGTTGCAAGGGAGTTTGCCGCAACCATTCGCCCGGGCGATGTTGTTTGCCTTGAAGGCGACTTGGGTGCCGGCAAGACCACTTTTACGCAAGGACTCGCTGCAGCGTTGGGTGCCGAGGGGCGCGTGACCTCGCCGACATTTTGCATAGTGCGAGAGCATCCGTGTCCCAAAATACCGCATGGCATAACCGGGATTGTCCATATGGACCTTTACAGGCTTAAAAGCGCAGATGACCTTGAAGCGATTGGATGGGAGGATTATTTGTCAAAAGGTGCGGTAATTGTAGTGGAATGGCCAGAAAGGGCGGAGGAAATCATTCCTGCGAAAGCCAAGCGCGTGGTATTTAGGCATCCAGAAAGCGGAGAAATATCCGAAAACCGAATAATCACCATTGACATGGAGCCGAAAGATTTAGTATAATATCCGCCGACTATGGGTAAATTATGCCTTAGAACTATTGTTATGTTGCTTGCCGGCATCATGCTGGCAGGCTGTGCTACTATTACGGAGGCTGTATCGAACCTCTTTAAGCCGAAAGAGGGCTCTATTGAAGAGACCCTTGCCGCTACTTATGTGGATGGCCCCCGTGTGCGCGTGGGAGTGGTTTTGGTCGTGCAAGTAAGCACGTTGGCTGATAAGCCTACTACCATGCAGGTGCAAGTGGATCAGAACGGCACCATAATATTGCCGTATCTGCTCCAGGAGCCCGTGCCTTGCGACGGCATGAAGCTCGATGAACTAAAGGATAAGCTCTTGAAGGAGTATTCCTATTATCTTAAGCAACCGCAAATCATGGTGACTTTTGCGCCCTTTGACGCGAAATCCGGCGGAGTAAGTCCTTGGGGCACTGTCACGGTGCTTGGCGAAGTTTCAAGTCCTGGGCCCGTAAATATGCCGTCGACCAAAGATATGACGGTCACAAAGGTGCTTCAGGCTTCCGGTGGGTTGCGTCCTTTTGCAGACAAGAGAAACGTGCGTGTAACACGTTGCGACAGGACCGGCAAGCAGACCCGATTCACCGTGAACCTTGATGAAATCGGCAAAGAGGGCAGAATCGACAAGGATATCACCCTGTGTGCCGGTGATGTGGTATTTGTGCCGGAAACGTGGTACTGATCGATTTGCAAGAATAATATTCAACATTAAGAAAGGATTAACCAAATGAAGAAACTGCTGACGATACTTGCTATGGCGATTTCAACGGTTGCCATGGCGGAAATGTCACTTGGCGATGCACGCGGAAAGATAGGCGATGCAATCAGGAATCCTGCTGTAATGGCGGAAATCATGAAGGGGCTGAATGCTACGAACCAGGTTGCTTTCCTAGAAGCGGTCAACGAGGCGGTTTCTGTAATGCGCGCTTCGCCCGAAGAGAAGGCGGCCAAGTTTGTGGAGCTGAACGAGATTGCTTTGCAGAATGCGCAGAAGGGCAACCTTAAGGCGCTTCTTGCCGAGACTTTCGCTACGGTTCCTCCTGAATACCTCACAATCCTCAACGAGCGTTTCGCGGCCGATCTCTTCAATCGCAATGCCGACCCTACCAATCCGATTTCCGATGCCGACTTCGTGAGGAGTGCTGCGGATGCGATGGCTGCAATCAGCGAAAGAGTAGCCGGGATGGAAGATGCTGCAGTTCGCGACACGTTCGCAACGCTGATGTTTGTGCGCGCCAGCGAGGGCACAATCCCCAATCTTGCAGAGACGCTTATCGATGCTTCAATTTCCGATACCGCTGCGCGCGACAAGGCCAAGTCCGAGTGGATCCCTGCTGCTACTTCGCCAGGTATAGACCAGACATACGAGCCGATGCTCGGTGATGCCGGTGCAGAGGAGGCTCCGGCGGCAGATCAGGTTGTCGTAGCCGTTTCAGTGCCTTCGACCGAAGGTTTGAGTTCGCTCCTTTCCGACTTGGGCAGCAGCGATACCGCGTTCTCAAACAACGCTTCCGGTGTAGGTCGCGAGGGTACCACCCCTGAAACATCCGGCTCCAGCGATTCTACCGACCGAGTCCCGCTTTCCGATGATCCTCGCGCGCCATGGAGCCCGGACAGTTCACGCGGAAGGACCGAGCCGGATGGCTACTTCGGTCAGAGGGTCAGACGCTGACATGTCAATTTAATCAAGGAGCAATACCGCAATGAACACTAAGCAACTCCTCATAGCATCTGCAACTATAGCTGCAGTGACCGTTTCTTTTGCTGGCGAGCTGGAACGCCCGACCGGCTTTAAAGTCGGAGAGCGTCTCACCTTGAGGCCTTATGTCTCTCTTTCGTACACCTACGACTCCAACGTGGATTCTTCCCGCCACGGCAAGACTGGCTCGCAGTGGAGCGTCGAGCCTGGTGTGGCTGCTGATTATATCGGCGACAACTGGAAGGTAGATGGCCGTGTTTGGTACCAGTACCATGCATACAATCGCTATACCCATCAGCTCAATTCGTCGAGCTACGGCGAGCAACTTGGTATAACATGGTCGGATTCGCTTCCTAACGAGAAAGGGTGGTCGTTTAAGGCATCCGAGCGTTACAGCCAGATTGCACAGGATGATGATATGTCCAACAGCGATGGCCGCGGCCAGGGTCGTGACCGTCAGGAATTCTCGGCGCAGGGCGTGCTTGAACGTCGCTTGAACCAGAATGTCCATCTGGCTGCCGATTTGAGCTACTACTTCCTCGATTACGAGAACAATGTAAAGAAGTACGCTGCAATGTACGGCTGGGAACGTTTCACCCTCGGCGGCGAAGTCGGTTATATGGCATCTAGATGGACCGATTTCATTTTGGCCTCCAACTACCAGTGGTATTCGCAGGATAACAACAGGCTTCGCGCGCAGTCCGGCCTTTATGATGGCCAGACCGCCAAGGGCAAGAAGATATCCAAGGATTCGCGCGGCTGGACCGTCATGGGCGGTATTGCGACCCGTGCAACTGAAAGAATCGAGTATCGTCTCTTGGGAGGCTACAGCCGGTTCGACTACGGTTCCGGCGCTAAAACGCTTGACGGCTTCACCTATCAGACATCTGCCAGATGGGCGATTGAGGACCGCCTCAGTTTGATGATGCTTGCATCCAGCTACTTCCAGCCTTCCGAAAACAGCTATGGTACCGCCAACAAGGTTTACAACTTCAGCATTGGCCTTGCCAAGGCTTGGGTGCGCGGCAAATTGACTTCCAACATCGATTTCAATTACCGCAAGGAGACGGTACAGTACGCAGAATATACTTCCGACGAGTACGATCGCGACATTTGGACTGGCCGTATAGGTTTCACATACAATGTCAACAGGTATGTTTCTCTCTTCTCCAATTTGGAGTATCAGAGCACCGACAGCGATCGCAAGTCTTATCAGTACGATCGTTGGCGCGGGACGGTTGGCATGCGACTCTCTTACTGATAAGAAGTGCAGAAGCTAATATCCAAATACGCAACAGCGGCGCACCTTGCATTACTTGCAGTGTCGCCGCTAGTCCTATTTCCGTACTTTGGTGCGGAAACGACCGGCGTGGTCATGTTGTGGCTTAGCCTGTTTGCTGCGATATGGCTTTTCGAGGAACCCTCGCGTCGCGCGAATGAAATGCTCCATAATGCCCGGGAAAGGGTCGCTCGCGAAGTTGTGTGCGACCCTCTGTTCTGGGTTTGCGCGATTTTGATAATCATAGTATTCATACGCTGGATGAACAACGGCATCGCAATGGCGTATGATGCGGAGAACCTTTTCTGGTATATCAAGAAACCGGCGCTCGAATATATGCCGGGCGCAGTGGAGGATAGGGGATTTCTCGAGTTTGCCACGTTGATTTCCGTCACAGTGATTTTGATGGGGATACGGCATGCGCTTGGCAAATCGGCCCGGATTGGCTTTCTGTTTTCGTCTTCTTTGTATGCTTCGATTGCCGCAGTTGTCGCATCGTTCTGTCTTTTTTTCGGGCAGAAGGGCGCAGCGGCCGCAGCACGCGGTGATATTGCGGCGCAGACGTGCGTCGGACTTGCGTTCGGGATACACACAATAGCTGGTATAGCCGCTCTTGCGGGAGCCATGAAGGATCGTTGGGGGTATGTTGTGTTGCTGTTTACGATTGCAATTGGCGGCGCTGCCGCAGGAGCATTCATTTTTTCCCCTTCTGAAATCGTTGTGCTCCTTACTGCGGGCATTGTTCTCGTTTTGTTGGCATCTCTGCTTTGGCTGGCAATCCAATCAGGCGGCGCTGCTTCAATGAAATTCTTTGCGGCAATTTTCATTTCTGTAGCGTTTGCCATCTTGGTGGTGTTTTGCCTAATGCCCGATAAACTTTTTGACGCTCGCATTGAGGCCATTGCCACGCTGAATCTGCTGCCGTCCAAATTCATGCAAATCCGTGAAATGCTTTCCGGAATAGCTTTGAAGATCTGGCGCGAAAATCCATGGCTCGGAACCGGGCTGGGGTCGTTCCCTCTTGATGTCCGTTTCAATGCCACGCCTGACGATTGGTCCGTAATCCGCAGAGCGCCTGAAGCTGCGTACAGCGGATGGTGGACTTTCATTGCCGAGCGCGGCATAGTGGGTGCGCTGATGTTCGCAACCCCGCTGCTTTTCATGGCTTTCACATTCATTCGTAGGTTGTTCGGCGTGCTGGGCGTGAAGGTATTTTGGCCGGGTTGCGTGTTTGGTCTGGCGGTTGTCCTAGTTGCGTTTGCCGAGACTTTCATAGATATTTCAGCATTCCGTCCCGAAGCCATGATGTCAATAGCTGCGGCTATCGCCATCATGGCGGCATCCATACCGCCCAGAGAAAAGATAGTTGAAGACGTGCCAAAGAGCAAAAAATGATGATTTTGGAGGAATATTATGGCAGATAAACCCATTTATTACGCAAGTTCAAAGAATACTCCTACATATTACGGTTCTTCCAAGCCTATTTACGGTTCCGGAACAGGGGCCAAGAGCCCTGTCTATTACGGAGCCAAGCAATATGGCAGTTACGGTCAATATGGTTCATACGGGGCGTATGGCGCCTACGGTGGATCTGGCGGCCAAGGAATGGACGATGGAACAGTGGTCGGCACTATTACGGTCGGCCGCATTCTGCGCGTCATTTCCCAGCGTTGGCTCTCCGTATTCGTGTTCATACTGGTCGGATTGATTGTTGCATTTGCCGTTTACCGTATTTCCCCGACGATATACGAGTCGTCCAGCGATTTCACTATGGACATCCGCCGCACGTCCGGCGGAAGCAGGGCAAGCGCGCTCGATTCTGCGATGCTCGACCTCGGCAATAGCTACGCCGAAATCTTCAATACGCGTCTTCCAGAGTGGCGCAGCGAGAAGATTGTGACCAAAATCATCCAGGAATACCGTTCGGCATTCCCCGCCTCTACGGTGTCCGATGAGGAGCTCATGAAGACGCTTGGTGGTTCCAAGCTCGAGCTTCAGCGCAACTCGCGCCTTATTACGATTACAGTCAGGTCCACCGTGCCGCAGCTGGCTTCTTCGCTTGCAAACGCATATGCCGATGCAATCGAGGCTTTCACAGATGATGAAAACAAGTTGCGCTGCGACAAGGCGGTAAGCCAGATTCACGCGAACGTGGAAAAGAAGCGCCGTGAATCCGAAAAGGTGGCAAAGCAGCTCCTTGATTTCCGTACCGCAAACAAGGTCGACAACCTGCGTTCCAGCCGCGAGACCAACCAGCAGGCTCTCCAGAAGACCACGGCTGACATTCTTGCACTTGAGCGCGAGGAGACGCAGCTGATCGAATGGGAGAAGTTGCTTGCCGCCGTGCAGAAGGATCCCGAGAGTTTCGGTTCTCTCGCTGCATCGGTTCCGCGCGCCCAGGAAATCGCCACCGAGTACCGCGCGTTCCAGGATGCCACTGCAGAGTATGCAAAACTCCAGTTCGCATACACTGAAAACCATCCTGAGGTGATTTCCAAGGGTAAAGAGCTGGAAATGGCGAAGCAGAGATTCCTTGCCGCCGCCGAGCGCGCACTTATGACGGGCCGCTCTACATTGCAGGTAGCCCGCAACCAGCTTGCTATACTTCGCAATAAGCAGGAGGATCTGCGGAATGAACTTTCCTCGCTTGAGCAGAGGATTGTGCTAGCCGAATCCGGTCTCGGGCAGCTCGAGGCCGAGTTTGGCGTAGCGAGCCGCGTGTTAGAGGACTTGATTCTCCAGGAGAACAAGGCCCGTCTTGAAGCAGAATCGAACAACGAAATAGTGCGCGTCGCCCGCCGTGCCACCGTACCTACATCACCGGTAGCACCCAAGCCGCTTATAATCTTCGGTGCGGGAATCGTGCTGGCCATCGGTCTTGGCCTGGTGTTCGTTCTTATTCTAGATAACCTCGAGGATACGATTGTTAACCTAGGCGACATCGAGGGTCGTCTCTCTTTGAAGGTTCTCGCCGTATTTCCGCATGTCCGCCTGAAACAGCGCGAACAGGTGGCTAGGTTTGTCGCGGAAAACAAGTACTCGCAGTTTTCCGAGACTGTAGCAGGCCTTCGCAACCTGTTCGACTCGCCGCGCTACGAGGCCATGACGCACTGCCTGCTTGTGATTTCCACCCAACCGGGCGAAGGCAAGACCATTACCTCTACTTCAATCGCCATTTCCTATGCGCAAGCCGGCAAGAAGACGCTTCACGTAGACTTCGACTTGCGCCGTCCGCGCCTTGCCCGCGTGTGGGGCCTAAAGCTTACCGAGGCGGAAAGCTTCTCGCACAACCTTCAGAAGGCCACGGCGGAAAACAAGCCCGATTTCGAGAAGCTTGTCCACAAGTCGGACGTGGCTAATCTCGATGTTATAGCTTCTCTGCCTCCCGAGGGAGTTGCGCCTTCTTCGATTCTCGGTTCCACAGTCGTCAACGATTTCTTCGAGTGGGCAAAAGCCAACTACGAACATGTGGTTATCGATGCGCCGCCGTTCGGAATTGTGGGCGACGTTGTCTCGCTCGCAATGATGGCAGACGGTGTTGTGGTTATGTGCCGTCCGGACCGTACGCACTTCAGTCCGATTCAGTTCTGCACTCGCACACTCACCGAGGCGGGCGCCAATATTCTCGGCGTTATAGTCAATGACGTGGAAGTTTCCAACGTGGCCGCATTCAGCCCCTCGAGCCATCATAGCTACGGCTACAAGTACGGTTACGGCTACGGACGCAGCTATGGCTACGGTGGTTATGGCTACGGATACGGTTATGGTTACCGTCCGAAGAGTTCCAAGGACAAGAAAGGCAAAGATTCCAAATCAGCCGTAAACGACAAGGGTGAAGAGAAACCTGCGGCGGGAGATCAGCCGGTTGCAGTCACTGCCGACCAGATATTGACCAAGCCTGCCGAAAAGCCTGCTGCATCCGAACAGTCCGGTCCCCGGACCAAGCATGTGGCGCATTCCGAATTTACGGACGAGGCATGACGCGCGTTTTCATAGATGGCGGCGCAGGCACCACAGGGCTCCGTATTCGCGAACGCCTTTCCGCGCGCAGGGATCTCGAGCTTGTTGTGCTGGGCGAAGAAACGCGCAAAGATTTCTCCGCGCGCCGCGACGCCATGAATTCCTCCGGCGTGGTTTTTCTTTGCCTGCCCGACGATGCGGCAAGAGAAGCCGTTGGCATGCTTGAAAACCCCGATACCGTGCTTATAGATACTTCCACGGCACACAGGACGGCAGACGGTTGGGAATACGGCTTCCCTGAGCTTTCCGCTCGCCGCGCGCGCATTGCCTGCGCGAAGCGGATTGCGAACCCCGGCTGCCACGCCACCGGTTTCATTGCGCTTGTGGAGCCTCTCGTCCGCGCAGGTCTGCTCCCGCGCGACGCCGCATTGTGCGCTTTCTCGCTCACAGGGTATTCCGGCGGCGGCAAGAAGATGATAGCCGAATATGATAGCGTTTTGCCGGCGGTCGGGTTCATGGGCGGCAGGCAGTATGCGCTCGGCCAGCAGCACAAGCACTTGCCGGAAATGGCCAAGATATGCAATCTGGAAAGGCCGCCGGTGTTTTCTCCGGTTATCGTGCCTCACTATAGCGGCATGCAGACTTCTGTGATGCTGCATGCGGATGCTACATGCGGAAGCCTGGAGCGGATTGCGCAGTGCTACGCCGATTGCTACAGCGGCAACGGCGTTGTGCGGTATGTGCCGCAAGTTGATTTGCCGCCGGTTCTTTCCTCGGGGATGCTCTCCGGGCGCGATGACATGGTCGTCACGGTGCATGGATGCGGCGAACGCATAGTGCTGAGCGCAATATTCGACAATCTCGGCAAAGGTGCCTCTGGCGCCGCAATCCAGAACATGAACCTCGCAATTGGTGCGGACGAGACGGAAGGGCTCTGTCTTTCGTAGAAGGGATTTCGCCAGCAATGAAAGCCGAGCGCCAGAGCGAAGAGCTGAACCGCCGCAATAATATCTTCGACAATAAATTGCGCCCGGCCGGATTTTCCGATTTTGTCGGACAGGAAAAAGTTCGCGACCGCCTGATGCTTGCGGTGGAAGCGGCCAAGGCCCGTGGCGAATCGCTCGACCACGTTTTGTTTTCCGGCCCTCCAGGGCTAGGCAAAACGACGCTTTCCTATATTCTCGGCGAGGCAATGGGCGTAAGCGTCAAGACCACTTCCGGACCTGTGATCACCAAGCCGGGCGACCTCGCCGGTTTGCTCACGTCGCTGGAGCCTGGCGATATTGTTTTCATAGACGAAATCCACCGCATGGCCAAGACCGTGGAGGAATATCTCTATTCCGCCATGGAGGATTACGCAATCGACATAATGATCGACCAAGGGCCTAATGCAAGGAGCGTCCGCCTAGAACTGCCAAGATTCACGCTTGTCGGCGCGACAACCCGCATAGGGCTGATAGCCGCGCCGTTGCGTGCGCGCTTCGGACTGGTCAACAGGCTCGATTACTATTCCCCTGCCGATATTTCGAAGATAGTGGCGCATTCCGCCACGCGTCTCGGCGTGGACATAGATGGGGAAGGCGCTGCGGAAATAGCGCGCCGCTCTCGCGGCACGCCGCGAATAGCCAACAACCTCCTCCGCCGCGTGCGCGATTACGCGCAGGTCCGCGCCGGCAATTTCATTTCCGCCGACGTCGCCAGGGAGGCGCTTGGCTTGCTGGAAATCGATCCGCACGGCCTTGACGACATGGACCGCAGGGTGCTCGAAACTATTTGCGTGAAGTTCGGCGGCGGCCCGGTGGGGCTTTCCACAATTGCGGTTTCCGTCGGCGAAGAGCCGGATACGGTCGAGGAGGCGTACGAGCCGTTTTTGATAATGGAGGGCTACCTCGAACGCACGCCGAAGGGTCGCGTGGCTACGCCGCTCGCTTTCGAGCGACTCGGGCTGGAGCGGACATCTTGAATCTTAACGTAAAGTACATAAGGAGGAGTGGTACATGAAAAAGTTGCTGGCAGCATTTGCGCTATTGACCGTCGCCGCGGGCGCAGTCTACGCAGGAGATCCTTCGGTGGGGCTCAAGGTGGACCACCCGAAGATTACCGTCAATAAAACTGTCGAGGGCAAAAGCACCGACGGCAAGATAGTGGAGAAGAAGAAATCCACCGCCGCCTACAAGGGCAAGATAAGCTGTACGCCTCCCAAGGGTGCCACGTTCAACGTTACGCTCGAAGCCTACTACATCACCCGCGAACTCGAGAAGGGCGCAAAGGACGAAGTCGAGAAGCAGGTCGAGATCGGCAAGTACGAATTCGGCGGCGAGAACGCGTCAACGCAGACGATCGAGTTCTCTTCGCCGGAGATTGAGGAAACGGAAACCAAGACCATACAGAGCTACGGGCGCAACCGCAAGATCGACAAGGTCAAGGAAGGCAAGCGCTACATGGGAGTGCTGCTTCGCGTGCTCTCCCCGGAAAACAAGGTAATCAAGGTTATTTCCGAGCCTTCGAACCCCGCCTGGATAAAGGCAGGCAAGAAAGAATCGGTAGAGTTCTGAGTTTTTGCGATGGCGAAGACGTTGGCATTGGTCAGTCTCGGCTGCGCCAAGAACGCGGTCGATTTGCAGTTGCTCGCGGGGAAGCTGCTCGCAGGCGGCGAATACGTTCTTTCTCCGGACCAGGACCGCGCGGATGTCGTCATCGTAAACACTTGCGCATTCATCCAGGCTTCTCGCGACGAAGCCGAGCAGGAAATAGTGCGTGCTATCCAGCTGAAGCAGAACGGGAACTACGGGTTCGTTGCGGTGGCCGGATGCTATCCGCAGCGCTACCCCGAAGCGAAAGCGAAGTTCCCCGGCGTGGATTCATGGCAAGGCGTCCCCGAAAAGTGGGAGCGCCAGCAGGTGCCTGGGCTTAGATTCACCGGCAAGGCGTTTGCATACCTTAAAATAGCCGAGGGCTGTTCGCACAAATGCGCCTATTGCGCGATACCGGCCATTCGCGGCAAGTTCCGTTCGCGTCCGGTCAAGGACGTGCTGGAAGAGGCGAAGGCGCTCGTTTCGACCGGTTGCCGCGAGCTTAACATCGTTGCGCAGGATCCGATGCTGTACCGTTCCGTTTACGGCGGCCGCACCGTGAAACTTGTGGACCTGCTGAAGCTTATCGATGAAATCCCGGGCGAATTCTGGGTGCGGGTGCTGTATTCGTATCCGAACGAAATCACTCCCGGTTTTATCGACTGGCTGTGCAATTCGCCGCACGCAGTGAAGTATGTCGACGTTCCACTGCAGCATACCGTGCCGGCGGTGCTGGAGCGCATGAACCGCAGCGCGGCGATCGAGGCGAGCCTTGCCGCGGCAGAGAAGCTTCGCGCCGCCATCCCCGGCGTGACGCTGCGCACCACAATTATGACAGGCTTTCCCGGCGAGACGGAAAAAAGGTTCGCGCAATTGCTTGCGGATATCCGCCGCATGGGTTTCGACCATCTCGGCGCGTTCGCGTTCAGCCCCGAAGAAGGTACGGCGGCGGCAGAAATGAAGTCGCGCCCTCCTAGGAAAATCGCCGAGGAGCGCGAGCGCAAAGTAATGAAGACCGCCGCGCAAATCTGGCGGACCAAGGCGCGGGCGATGCTCGGCAATACCTATCCCGCGCTCATAGTCGCGCCGGGTGTCGCGAGAATGCCTTCGCAGGCGCCGGATGTCGACGGGGTGGTTTTTGTTGATGGCGGAGAACCGGGCTGTTTTGCGAACGTCCGTCTCGTCTCGGCGCGTGGGTTTGATTTCGAGGGCGAAATCGTATGAAGGTGAACGACGCCGTCCGCTCCCGCGACTTCAAGTATTACATATTCGACTGGGATGACAACATCCTCCACATGCCCACGCGGATAAAAATGGAGCACCGCGGCGAGGACGGCGTTTGGCGCGAAGTGCGTTTGAGCACCGCCACGTTTGCGCTCGTGCGTTCGGACGTCGAGAACTATCGCCCTCCCGCAGGCGGATGGGTCGAGGCGTTCCGGGATTTCCAGGATGAACCGGGCAGAGACAGGCTTATCGAAGATACGATCTCCGCGCTGGAGAGAATCGAACACGGCGAAACCCCAGGCCCTAGTTTCAACGCGCTTAAAAAGACGTTGCGCGAAGGCCGCCTGTTCGCCATCGTCACCGCACGCGGCCATGCCCCGGAGACTGTGGAAAAGGCCGTCCGCGTGTTTATCAAATATGCGCTTTCTGAGTCCGAACGCGAAGAGATGATGTCCAATCTGCGCGGCTACCGCCGTTGGCTCGACAAGGTGGAGACGTTCGGCTCCGATGCCGAAGAGCTCGACTACTATCTTTCGCTCTGCCGCTATAGCGCAGTGACTTACGAAGGCTTCAAGCAGCGCATGGCCGAGGATCCGATATACCGCGAAAAACTCGCCACCGCGCCCACTTCGGCGCGCCCCGAGCTCGCGAAGGAGTTTGCGATAAGGGATTTCGTGGAACATGTTTTCCACATGCTCCAGCGTACGCACGGCTTCGACAGATCCATATCGATCGGCTTCTCCGACGATGATCCGGGCAACGTGAAGACGGTGTCGGCATATATCCGCCGCGAGCTTTCCAAGCGCTTCGACGGCATTAAGTTCGTGGTCTACGATACGTCGGATTCCACTTTGGCCAAGGGTCGCAAGGTCTGCGTTTCAGGCCAGCTCAATCTTCCCGGCTTTTGATCCATCGCATTTGAAGGTCGGCGGCCGGCCGCGTTTGCCGCAAAATCTTCCACGCCGGCAATCCTCCGTCCCTAATTCTATAGGTGACTGTAGCCGTAAAATATGCTATAATATGCGGCAACATGAGATTGTTAGTGCTAAACGGACCGAACCTCAATTTGCTTGGTTTGCGCGAGCCGGAGCTGTACGGATGCGCCACTTACGCGGATCTGGAGCGTTTTATCGGCGAAGAAGCAGCCAGGCTCGGTGTCGAGGCGGAGGTCCGCCAGAGCAATCATGAAGGCGTGCTTGTGGATTGGATACAATCGGCCTTCGGCAAGTTCGACGGAATCGTGCTCAACGCCGCGGCCTATACACATACATCGGTGGCGATACTCGACGCGCTGAAGGCCGTGCGCATCCGCACGGTGGAGGTGCACCTCACCGAGCCCAGGGAGCGGGAGGATTTCCGCAGGGTCTCCTACGTCGGTATGGTCGCGGAAAAGACGTTCTCCGGACTCGGGTTCAAGTCGTACTCGGCGGCGATGGAATATCTGGCCAAGTCTGGGGAGTGCAGCTGAAGCAAGGGAGGAAATCCATATGCCGCTTTACGTTTACGAGAAGATGGATGGCGAGGAAGGCTGCGCAAAATGCAGTAGCGGGTTTGAAACGATGCAACGGCTCGGAGATGCGCATCTCGAGCGCTGCCCGGAGTGCGGCGCTAGGATATTCCGCGTCATACAGGCCCCCGGATTGACGCATTCGAAGACCGATCTACATTATCGCGCGAAGCGCGCCGGCTTCCATACCCTCAAGAAAGTGCAGAAAGGCGAGTATGAGAAAATCTACTAACAGCCGCCGTACGAGCGCGTTCATCCTTGCCAGGTACCTTGCGACGAAGGAGTTTCCGGCGAATTTGCTTCCTGACGATGTGAGCCGCCCGTTCGTTCAGGATATAGTCTATACTTGCATAAGGCGGTTGCGGGCGCTGCGGATGGTGCTGGGCAGGTTTGTCAAGACTTGGCCAAAGGGCGAGTTGGAGGCGCTGCTATACGTTGGCGCGGCGCAGATACTTTACATGGATTCGGTGCCTGATTTCGCGGCGGTTAACGAAACAGTCAATGCCGCGAAGGAATGCGAAAACCCGTCGATACCCAAAGTCGTAAACGGCGTGCTCCGCAACATGCTGCGCAACCGGGAAGAACTGGAAAAGCTGCTCGCCGGCGCGCCGGCCGAGGTGCGGCACAGTTTCCCTGGCGTGATAGCGAGGCGCTGGCGCGAGCGTTTCGGCGAGGACGAGGCCGGGCGGATGATGGCGCTTCACAATGTTCCGGCGAGCACGTTCCTTGCGCACCGCAGCGGCGAATTCACTCGCCTCGAGCGCGGCAGGCGTGTCGAGGCTGTGCCGGGCTATGCGGAAGGTGAGTTTATCGTTCAGAATCCCGCAACGGCGCTTGCCGTGGAGATGGTCGGTGCGGCCGCAGGCGACAAGGTGCTGGACGCCTGCGCGGCGCCTGGCGGCAAAGCGATACAGCTGGCGTGGCGCGGTGCGGAGGTTGTCGCCTGTGAAGTGAATCCCAAACGCCGCAGGGTGCTCGAGCAGAACATCGCGCGCGTGCGGCTCGGCGGCGCAATACGCACTGTGGCGAGCCTAGACGACGCTTCTCTTCGCGGGGTTTTGTTCGACAAGGTTCTTGTGGACGCGCCATGCTCGAATACAGGCGTGTTCCGCCGCAAGCCGGACGCCCGCTGGAACTGGAGCGAGGAGCGACTTGCTTCGCTGGTGCGTCTGCAGGCGGAAATACTCGATTGGTGCGCAAAGTTCGTAAAGCCGGGCGGCAGGCTGGTCTATTCAACCTGCTCGTGCGAGGCGGAGGAAAACCAGGCGCAGGTGCAGGCGTTTCTGGCGCGGCACGGCGACTTCACGCTCGAACGAGAGGAAGAGAGCCTCCCGGGCGACGAGCTGGACGGCGCATTCGCCGCCGCGCTTGTCAAAAAGGGCGATGCGGCTCGGCAACAAACGATTTAACAACAAAAAGGAAACAGCAAGATGATGTATGATTACCAAGGCGTCGTGGAGGAAGTTTGCGAGACGCAAAACTTCCCGAGCGGATTCACCAAGCGCGATATAATCGTCGGCAACGACATTGATTCGGACAACCGCTATCCGAATCCGGTAAAGTTCAGTTTCAAGAAGACCAATTGTTCGCTTCTTGATGCCATCCAGAAGGGCCAGCGGGTCAAGGTCCGCTTCGCAATAGACGGCCGCCGCTGGGACGGTCCGAAGGGAACTCAGTACTTTGTGGACCTTACGGGCATCAAGATCGAAGTGCTGAACGAGAACGGCACCTCCACCGAGCCCGTTCCGTCGCCTGCCGACCCGGGCGAAGTAGTAGGCGAATTCGTGGACGACGTTCCGTTCTGATTTTGATGGTCTGGCGCGAGGTCATAGAGAAATCCGCCGCGTTTCTGCTTTCGAAGGGGATCGACGATGGCGAGGCGGCGGCGGAGTTCTTGGCGGCAAGACTGTTGAGGTGCTCGCGCACAGGCGTCCATGCACATGCGAACGAGACTCCGCCCGAGAAGCTGCTGGATGCCATGCGCCGCGGCGTCGTGCGGCTTTCGCGTTCCGAGCCGTTGCAGTATATCCTAGGCGAGTGGGATTTCCGCACGCTGACGCTCAAGTGCGACAAGCGCGCTTTGATACCCCGTCCGGAGACCGAGCAGCTCGTGACGCTCGCGCTCGATTGCCTCAAATCGAAAACCTGGGCGGCGCCGCCTTTCGTGGTCGACGTCGGCACGGGCACGGGCGCGATAATATTGAGCCTTGCCAAAGAATACAAGGCCCCTGCGGTTTTTCTAGGCACGGACGTCAGCGAAGCGGCCATATCGCTCGCCGCCGAAAACGCCGCGGCCGCCGGGCTTAAGGACAAGGTCAAGTTTGTTGTCATGGACGGGCTCGACGACTTCGACGAGCCGGGCATGATAGACCTCATCGTATCGAATCCGCCGTACATATCCAGCGCCGGATGCGACAGGCTAGACAGCCGCGTGAAAGACTACGAGCCGCGCCTTGCTCTAGACGGCGGTGCCGAGGGGCTGGACTTCTACGACCGCTACCTCGCCGACGCCTTGAACTTGCTCAAACCCGATGGCGCCGTTTTCTTCGAAATCGGCGAGAGCCAGGGCGACGCTGTCGCCAAGCTTATGCGGGACTATGGTTTTACAAACATATCTATCGCAAAAGACTTCGCCGGGCACGATAGATACGCGAGCGCAGTGTTGCCCTAATGGCGAAACATAGCCGGATACAAGCAATGGGTAAAAAAGACAAGACCGTATACGTGCGCGAGTTCTTCGACCGTGATTACACGGCAAAGGAAGCGTATTCCCGCGTGTGGCAGTATGCGAAAGCGTACAAACTGCGCATCATCCTCGGCGTAATCTGCGGAATGCTTACGGCCGGCACCCTGTTGCCGCTTTACCAGGTGATACAGCCCGCGCTCTCCAAAGTAGAGACGCGCCCGGCTGCCGCTGCGGAGGTTGCAACTCCGGATACCGCGACGCCGGCAGCCAGTACGGCGCCTGCGCAGGCAACCAGGCAGGACAAGGAGACGAAACATTTAGAGAAGGAATACCGCAAGGCCCAGAAACTCGCCGGCAAGCTCGGCTTCGAGATGCAGGACGAGGACGAGCAAATAGGCTTGCCGCTTCTGTTCCTGATAATAATCGTAGTGCCGCTGATAGCGATCGCCCGCTGTGTGCTGGTGTTCTGCAACCACTACTGCTTGGCTTGGGCCGGGATGAAGACGGTGCGCGACATCCGTTGCGACATACTCAAGCACGTCCAGGAGCAGGGCATGCAGTTCCACGGGCGGATCGACGTGGGGCAGTTGATGAGCCGCGCCACCAGCGATCCGCAGCAGGTGCAGCAGATCATACAGCACGTTTTGCAGGAGCTCGCCCAGGCGCCGTTCGAGATTCTCGTGTCCGTAGGCTTCATAATCTACAGCGCTATCGTGAACAACATGCTGCCGACGCTCGGCATGATAGTGATAGGTTTCCCTATGTTCATGTGCCCGGTGGTGTTTCTTTCGAAGCGCATCCGCAAGTGGAGCCGCCGCGCGCTCGAGCGTTTCTCGCTCGTCGGCTCGCGCATCCACGAAATATTGACGTGCATCAAGGTGGTAAAGGCGTACGACACGAGCGCATACGAAAACGCCCGCTATGAAAAGGCGAACAACGAAACGCTCAAAGCAACATTGCGCGCGATCAGGTGGGGCCTGTTCGTGGGCCCGGCGGTAGAGACGGTCGGCATATTCCTGATCTGCGGTTTCATGGTCTGGTGCTTCCTGACCGGCGTAAGGCTTTCTGCGGTAATCCCGATGCTCGCCCCGTTGCTGATGATATACAAGCCGCTCAAGCAGCTCTCGCGTCTTCAGGTCCAGATCGAGCAGGGCCGCGCGGCTCTGGCCCGCATCTGGAGCGTGATGGACGTTGAAATGGTGCTTTCGGAGAATCCGGACGCCGTCCGCAAAGATTCGTTCGAAGGCAAGATAGTTTTCGATGATGTGACGTTCCGCTACGACACTGCCGACCGCGATGCCGTGTCGCACGCTACGTTCGAGATTCCGCGCGGCGGTTTCGTGGCGGTCGTCGGCGGAACGGGTAGCGGCAAGTCCACTCTGTCTGCGCTGCTTGCGCGCTTTTTCGATCCGGCCTCCGGGCGCATCACGATGGACGGCATCGATTTGCGCGACATATGCATAAAGGACCTCCGCAACCTGATCGGCTCCGTTCAGCAGGAGACGCTGCTTTTCAACGATACGATCGAGAACAACATCAAGTACGGC
>Ga0310786_10003116_pt1 | contig 24425 bp, 19 predicted proteins | sample AusTroGonzalo_MG_FD_203881 | JGI IMG/M metagenome (GOLD analysis project Ga0310786, IMG submission 203881) | Bovine rumen microbial communities from tropical cattle in Woodstock, Queensland, Australia - Gonzalo_03 (v2) (version 2) | ecosystem: Host-associated > Mammals > Digestive system >...
TTCAGCGGTTCTCGAGAGAGGGTCATACCCGTTCCCATTCCGAACACGGAAGTCAAGCCTCCCTTCGCCGATGGTACCTGGCCTCCGGGCCCGGGAGAGTAGGGCGCCGCTGGATTCACGGGCCCCTGCAGCTAACGCTGCGGGGGCCCTCTTTTTTTATATACCGCTCGCGTCATCCCGCGGGCTTTTTTTATCTAGATGGAATGCAGAGATAGCCGATGAATGCTATTGCGCTAGTCGCTTGCGTGTTTTATTTTTTTAGCATGTCTAGTTTAAAACAAATTCTTTTGTTCGTGCTGTTGTTTTCTGCAGTGTCCTTTGCGATTCCTGTTTCCTGGGGGACGGCGACCTCCGATACCATCTTTTCGCGCAATACTGGAAATGAAAACGGAGAGTATTCATATATAGTTGTCAAGCGTGGATGCAAGATGCAGTTTGTAAAGCAGGATTCCCTGATAGGAGAAAATCTATCGCAGGATTCCCTTCTCTCGATTCTTTATGGAAGAGTTCCAAGCCCGGACAGCGCCGCCATTTATGAGGGGTGGGCGAACAGTTGCGCAGAATACTCGTTGAAACAGTCCACTGACGGGTGGAAAGTTGCGGTTCTGGGAGGAGCTTTGACTGCATTTGGAACGGCCTTGACTTTCTTTGTCGATTATGACAACCTCGGTACTGCTATAGCAGGGCGTACGGTAGGGATAAGTTTTTTGTTTGTAGGCCCGGTTGCTTTGTTAGCAGGAGTGTCTGAAATTTCTGCCGCATCTAGGCAAAAAGAACTAGGCACTCGCTACAAGGAAAAGGCAAACCGGTACCGGCTAAATATTATGCCTGCCATAAATTTGCGGGAACCTGGCGGAGGCTTGCTGCTGCAGCTGGGATTCTAGGCCTTTTTTCGTTATATCTGCAAATTTTCTTTACATATATTGCGTCTTGCACAACGCTTTCATGCCAGGCTCCGCTTTTGCGGGGCCTTTTTGGCTTGTACGGGTATATTTTAACAATGTTGTTTGGTTTAGCGCTAAAGGAGTAAGCATGAAGCGCGAGTGTTTGGGTATTCTCTTTTTGCTTTTGCTCGGTTCTGCCGCATGGGCAGACCTTACCCTGCATTTTCAGTCCCCGTGGAGGGACGATGCTACGCGGAGTGAGTATGTGCCGCATGTTCTGGGCGGTGCGGGTGGCGATTACAACCCGCATTTTGGTGATAATTCCTCGACCATGATGAAGACCGATGGCGATGGCTGGTTTACCTACACGTGGGTGGGCAAGACTCTTGCAGATTTCCAGGACTGGATGAGCTTCAACATAAAGGCCTGCCCGAATACTGCCGATATAAACTACAACCAGAACAACTGTGTCGCGTGGGGCTCTTACGAGTTCAAGATAGGCGAGTTTTTCGGAGCGGAAACGGAGCTCTGGGTCTACACCAAGACGGACGGATCTTACGAGAAGTCCTTCATGGCTCCGGGTTCTAAGATTGTGTGGTTCAAGAGCCCGTGGGGCAACCGCGCCTTGCCGCAGATGATTTTCGGTGCAGATTCCATTCTGATGCGTTTTATTCCTGGTGACGCTTCCAAGTGCGGGTGGTTCTATGGTTCCATTACGCCGGCAATGATGGCGGGCAACCCGGTGCAGAGCGCTTACTTTGTTCGTTACAAGGCTCCGTGGTACACGTTCCCTGCAGATAGCGATGCGGTCGTGGAACTTGCGGGATCGCTTGCTTCTGCAGATACGGTGTATGTGGACGGTACCGCAGGGGTTCCGGAGGTAACGCTTGAAATCGGGAGCAAGGGTGAATGCTTTGACCCGACGAGGCGACTTCATGTTTACCACCCGTGGCGCACCAACACGAGTTACCGCGACAGCGCCTTCTACATCTCGGTAGACAACAATATCATGAACCAGCCGACCCCGCTTTCTGCCGAAGGTGAGTACAAGTACTGGCGGCATATCGATTTCGAAGATTCGCTGGTGAGTTCGCCCAAGTGGAATTCCACGTGGGCGTGGGTGCAGTTTTACCGCGGACAGAACGAGTGGCCCCCGCACAAGTATTTCGACGATGACGAGCGTCCGCTGGCTTCGGAGATTTTCCCTGCTGGCATCTACGAGGTGTGGATGTTCGCGAGCACGTCGATGCACGTGAAGGATTTCGTGTTTTACCCGCTGGAACCCAAGGTGGTGAGACTCCTTTCGCCGTGGGACGACATGTCGCCTTCGATGCTTGTCGCTTCGATGGGCGATACGGTAAAGATGGGCCCGCTCCCGATGGACCGGCAGAAAGATACTTGCGGTTGGTACGAGGGCACGTACTACAAGCATGCGGACAGCTGGGAGGTTTATTTCAAGCAGACGTTCGGTATGGATTACTATTCCATGTCGGGCATTGCCGCCGAGGGTAAGGATTTGGGCGAACCCGTGCGGCTTGATTCCGTGTTGATGGTCCGCGATACGGTGTGGGTGCATCCGTATCCGGTTTCGAGCAGCGCGCCGCTTCTGGACACGAAGTTCCCGAACCACTTGGGACGTTGCCCCGAGATGAAAATTTCGGCGATGGTGGTGGACTGGGCCGGAGAATCGTATGCGGACAATATCGATGTGGATTTCGGTGGCATTTACAACGGGAATCCGTATACGTCCATTTGGGGGCTTAACCAGAATGGCGAACTCGACACGCTGAAGACCTGCTCCGGTCATGTGCCGGGAATGGTTGTCGATACGTTGGTGAACGGTCTCCCTGCCCGTGTGGATTCGCTTTTTTATCCGTGGAACCAGTGTTCTGCCGCTCACGAGATTGAAAAGTGGTTTGTGCCGCAGGTGGTGGCGACCGATGCCGCGGGCAAGGAATACACGAACGCGACCTGCCGCGACATAGACCTTACGCTTGACGAGGAAGGGTTCTGGCTTGCGGACTTTACGAACGAGGACGATTGCAACGATACGATCAATCCGGGGTTCTACCCGGTGGACGATTTCGAGTACCTGGATTCCGCGAAGACGGTAAAGAACCCGAAGTTTGACTGGAACGTGAACGGCTGCAGGCACAACTACAGCTTTGCGATGAAGATTTCGGCGCAGTTCCAGTACATTCCGGGGCAGTACTTCGAGTTCCGCGGTGACGACGACGTGTGGGTTTACATCAACAACCGCCTGGTGGTGGATATTGGCGGGTGCCATAGCCCGGTGGAGGGTGCGGTGAACCTTGATACGATGGGGCTTGTCGAGGGGCAGATGTACCCGTTCCACATTTTCTTTTCGGAGAGGAATGCAACGGGTTCGAACTTCAAGATGCGCACCTCCATCAACCTGCAGACAGAAAAGCGCTACTTCCCGGTGGAGCAGCACACGGATGACGGTACCATCGAGTACGTGATATTGCAGATTCTTACGGAGGAAAACCTCACCTGCGATATTTCGAGCGTGGGCAAGGTGGATACGACGCTTGCGGAATCGTCCTTTATACTGTATGGCCAGACGGCTTTGCAAGAAGGCGAGGTGCTAAAGCCGGGCGTGAACTACGGGGGCATCGCCATCAACGAGAACATGGCCGGCTTTGTGATTGATACGGCGGCCATTGTACGTACGCGTTCGCTCCCGCCGGGAATGTACATGCTCGATTTCTACTTGGTCGCCGACCCCACGCAGCGTTCGCAGGTATTTTTCGAGGTTCCGGAGTACCCCTTGCCGGATATCGCGTTTGCGGATGCGGCAGGCGAGGTGTTTGACCCGCAGGGCTACAACCTGCTGATGGAACCGATGGGCCTCCCGGGCGATAACGGCTCGAAGGATACGCTCATGGCGTTCGTGTCTTACCCGGTGAGCATCATGGTGACATACATCGGGCAGGTTTGCGCGGATTGCATTGTGACCGTGGACCTCACGACTGCGGATTCGCTTTCGTTCCTGGATGCAAACGGGCAGCCGATTACGAGCGTCACGACGGATTCTACGGGGTATGCGACTTTCTACGTGATGGGCTACGCGGCGGTGACGAATGCCTCGTTTACGGTTTCGGGTGCGCAGGTGGCGAACAAGATTGTGTGGGGAAACATCAACTTGATGGAACCGCCCGTGCCTTTTGCAAGCAAGGGCTATATGTATGATCGCGATGGTGACGGCGTGCCCGATAGCCTGTATGTGCCTTTCAGCGACGTTCTCGATGACGATATCCCGGATACGCTTTCGTGGTCGTTCGGGGATTCTACGTGGAAGGTGACGGCGAGTGTCGATGTCGTGCGCGGTCTGGTCCAGAATGGGTCCGATATCGTGGTGACTGCCGATTCGCTTTTGGATCGCGTGTTTACCGGTGATTCGAAGGCCCCTTACCTGGGCGGGTTGCATTACCACTACACTTATTGGGACGAAGACCAGGGTGATTCCATTTCGCTTTCGATGAACGGCACCATCGAAGACAGGGTGGGCCCGATACTCATGAGCGCGATTGTGACGCCGGGTACGGACAAACTCACGACCTTGACGTTGTTGCTGAGCGAGGGAACGCTTGATACGAACCTTGCCGCCGAGGACCTGTTCAATTTCAGGATATGGCGCATGGGAGCGGAGGCATCGCTACAGATGGTGCAACCGCGGGTAACGCGTATGCAGAATGGCGTGCGGTATGACCTGTATTTCTATGGCGACGAGACGGTAGTGCTCCCTGCGGTGGGCGATTCTGTGCGGCTCATGCCGAGTGTGTTGCGTGACCTGAGCGGCAACGCTCCGCATTTGGAAAACCCGTGGGTGCGAATCATTGGCGGGCAGCGCTTGCTGGTAGATGTGCCGGGGCTTGTGACGCTAACCGAAGAACGTGCGCTTGAAACGCTTGCCTGGGAGGAAGGCGTGAAGCCCTTGCGCATGGATACGGAAATGTCGTTGAAGGATGCTATCGAGCAGACGGGGCTTCCGGGCCAGATGCTGAACTACAATATGCAGGAACTGGCACTTACCGCGGGCGACACGGTATCTGTCGATTCCATACGGATTGTCTGGAACGTATCGTATTTTTCGAGTCTCGGGCAGTTCGTGAACCATGCGGACGGGACTGTTGCTTGCACGGACCCCGCAATTTTCAATGGCGATTGCCGCACGAACCCGGCAAAGATATTCCTCGCATGGAATGCCCGGAGCGACAAGGGAAGGCTCGTGGGCACGGGAGCCTACATCTCGAAACTTGAATGGAAGGTCATGGCGGGTAAAGAGAAAATCGGCGACCGCGACGATACCTTCACTATGGGCGTGAGAAGAGGGAAGTAAGACCGCTCGAACGGTCTTTTCCCTTATATCGGATATTTATCCTTCGCGGCTTCGAGCTCGGCGCTGGTCTTTTCCCATTCCGAGTAGAGACTGTCGACCTTGTTCTTGTTGTCGTCCATCTCTTTTGCGATTGCGGTGATGGCGTTGCCGTCTCCGCTTTCCGATGCGGCAACGAGTTTTGCCTCGAGTTCGCCGCCGAGCGCTTCCGCCTTCGCAATGTCTTCCTCGATTTTTGCGAGCTTCTTTTCGAGCGGCTTTATGACCTTGCTGCGCTCGGCGATGTAGTCGGCGCGTGCCTTGCGGTCTTCCTTGGCGCGGGGAGCCGCATTTGCATTGCCTGCAGGGGCGGCGTCGCCGTCTACCTTCACGTCGATGTTAGAAACCTTGATGTTCGCAGATTCGCTTCCGCCGGGCTTCTTTTCGGATGCCCAGCCCACCTTCTCGAGGAAGTCCGCGTACGTGCCTTCGAATATGCGACACTTACCGCCATCGAATACCACGAGCCTGTTCGCAAACGCATGTAGCAGTTCTTCATCGTGGGTCACGACGAGGGCCGTGCCTTCGTAATCTTCCAGAGCGTCGATGAGGCTCTCGATGCTTTCCATGTCCAGGTGGTTCGTCGGTTCGTCAAGCAGCAGCATGTTGCAGGCGCTTGCGAGGATTTTCCCGAGCAGCACGCGGCTTCGCTCGCCACCGCTCAACACCTTTACTTTTTTGAGGGCGTTGTCGCCGCTGAACATCATGAGGCCGGCGAGGCCGCGGGCACGGCTCTTTTGCGAAACTTCTGCGATGGCGCTTGCAATTTCTTCTTCTACCGTGTTCTCGAGATTCAGGCGGTTGATATTTGTCTGCCCGAAATAGTTTATCTGCAGGTTTGGATTGTGGCAGATTTCGCCGACGGAGGGCTGCAGTTCTTTCGCGATAAGGTTTAAAAGCGTCGTTTTACCGCGACCGTTTGGGCCAATGACCGCAATGCGGTCGCCCTTGAAAACTTCCATCGTGAGGTCGGTAATGAGTTCGGGGCCGTCCGGGTATGCAAACGAGAGCCCCTTGATCTGCAGCATTCTCTTTCCGGGGAAATCCGCCTCGGTAAAGCTGAATTCCAGGTTGCGTTCGTGGGTGAGCCTCTCGCCGGTCGCAAGCTTTGCGGCCGCCTTGATTTTGGACTGCACCATGGCCGCCTTTGCCGCCTTGTAGCGGAAACGCTCGATGACCTTCTCGAGCTGCTCCTTTTTCTTTGCTTCGTTTTCTTGCGTGCGCTGGGCGACTTCTTCCTCTTCGGCAATTGTCTCGCGGAGCTTTTCGACGGAACCCTTCACCTTGCGGATCTTGTGGCGGTGAATGCCTGCGGTGTGCGTGCAGACCTCGTCCATAAAGTGGTGGTCGTGCGTAATCAGCAACACTTCGCCTTTCCAGTTGCGCAGGAACCTGCTGAGCCAGCGCATCGACACAATGTCGAGGTAGTTCGTCGGTTCGTCAAGCAAGAGCATGTCGGGTTCGCTTGCGAGTACCTTCGCGAGGTTCAGGCGGATCTGGAAACCGCCTGAAAGGAGCGAGGGGCTCTTGTGCATGGATTCTTCGTCAAAACCCAGACCGAAAAGGATTGCTTCGACCTTGTGTTCTTCCAGCCAGCCGTCTTCATTGGGCTTGAGCACGCTGCAAGCCTCTTCGTGCACGGTCGCATGCGTAAAGTTCAGGTGCTGTTGCAGATAACCTAGCGTGTATTTCTTGGGAATGTCAATGGAACCGCCGTCAAGGCATTCCTGACCGAGAATCATCTTGAAAAGCGTTGATTTCCCGCAGCCGTTACGGCCTACGAGCCCCACGCGTTCGTGGTCGCCCACGAGCAGGCTCGCGCCATCGAGCAGCACCTGCTCGCCGAAAGACTTGATTACGTTCTGGATCTGGATCACGCACACAAATTTAGAAAAATTGCTTGTAAGGCAGTTTCTGGTAAGACTGATAATTTCTTATCTTTGCGTACATGAAGGTGCGCGTCCTTATAGACAATATTGCGAGTTTCACCGATGGCAAGTCGGGCTTGGAACGTCCCCGTAAGCTTTTTGGCGAGTGGGGCCTTTCTGTTTATGTGGAATTCGAGGGACACCGTTACCTTCTAGATACGGGGGCATCCCATCTTTTCGCGAAGAACGCCTCCGTGATGGGAGTGGACCTCTCGCAAGTAGATGCAGGCATCTTGAGCCATGCGCATTACGACCATGCAGATGGCATGGCGAGATTTTTTGCGCTCAACAAGACTGCGCCATTTTACCTGCGGGCGGGTGCCGCCGAGAACTGCTACCATACGCATAAACTATTTGGCAAGTTTCCTTACCACGTGTACATCGGCATCCACAAGGGGTATCTGGAACGTTTTGCCGACCGCATCCGCTTTGTCGAAGGCGATGCGCAGATTGCCCCGAATGTCTATCTGGTCCCGCACAAGACGGCGGGCCTCGAGAGCATTGGCGAAATGGCTCACCTGAGTGTCAAGGAAAACGGCAAGTACCGCTACGACAGTTTTGATCACGAGCAGAGTCTTGTATTCGATACGCCCGAAGGCTTGTTTATCATGAACAGCTGTAGCCACGCGGGGGCGGATAACATCGTGAAAGAAATCGGGGCGACATTCCCCGGCAAGAAAATTTATGCCATTCTGGGCGGGTTCCACCTTTTCCGTTACCCGGATGAGCGTGTGCGCGCTTTTGCCGAACGCCTGCGCGATCTTGACGTGCAGAAAATCTACACGGGCCATTGTACCGGCGACCGCGCCTACGGAATTCTGCATGATGTCCTCGGCTCGCGCGCCGAACAGATGCGTTGCGGCATGACTGTGGACGTGTGATTATTGTTTAGTGCCGGCAATCCAGCGGTCTAAAAAATCCATCTGTTCTTCGGTATGGAACCAGTGTTCTCCGCTTTCCATTACGGTAAGGGTGGCGTCTGCCTTGTTCGCAAATTCCTGCATGGTTTCGAGTGTTGTCAAGTTGTCCTTTGAGCCGTATAGAATCTGCGTCGGGATGTGCCATTCGAAGGGGTTTTCGCGCACGTAGCAAAGGTATTCCCACGAAAGGGTTTCTCCGAAATTTGTCGCGATTTCTTTTTTCTCGCGAAGGGTTTCTTCAGAAACGTTGGCCCACATCATCATGTTGCGAATCAACTTTTCCATGTTGACTATCGGCGATATAAAGAAGGCCTTTCTGATGGGATTTTGGCCCAGCGCGTTCATTGAAAAGAACGCTCCGATGCTATTGGCGATGAGGTAGACCTCATCGTAGCCGTTTGCGATGGAATCGAAGTAGTCCGCAAATTCCTTCTTTGCGTCCCAGGGCGTGTTTGACTTGTAATCGAAACCGACCACGTCGCAATTCGGGAATAGGCTTTTATAATGTAGCGCCTCGTCCGCGTTACCGCCTTTCCCGTGGATGTAGATGACAAGGTTTTTCATATGAAGGAAAGATAGCTTTATTGATAAGCTCGTTGTCTGGCGCTGGATAATTTCCTATCTTTGCCAATATGATGGATTTCAAGAAAATGGAAGACGGCTTCCGGATGATTCTGGAAGGTATGGGCGAGAACCCGAACCGCGAAGGTCTCCTTGATACGCCGAAGCGTGTCGCGAAGATGTATGCCGAACTCATGACGGGCCTTTCGGGCGAAACCCGCGCCGAGGATATCCTCAAGACGCGATTCCACGAGAAGTACGACGAGATGATCATCGTGCCGGACATCGAATTCGCGAGCATGTGCGAACACCACTTTCTGCCGTTCACGGGCAAGGCTCATGTGGCCTACATTCCCGGCGACTGCGTGGTGGGACTTTCCAAGATCCCGCGCGTGGTGGAATACTATGCGCGCTTCCCGCAAATCCAGGAACGCATGACCCGCCAGATTGCAGAACTTATCCAGAAGGAACTGCAGCCGAAGGGCGTGGCGGTTGTCTTGGAAGCGAGCCACATGTGCATGACCATGCGCGGCGTGAAAAAGCCCGGTGCCACGATGGTCACGACCCAGCTCCTGGGACGTTTCAAGACCGACGAGAAGACCCGCGCCGAGTTTATGTCGCGTATCTACGCTCCTCGGTAATCCTAGAATTGCATTAGTTTGTACGTAAATAACGCCCGGTTTCATCGCCGGGCGTTTTTAGTGCTTTCTCGTGAAGAAATGGCGTTTTTGAGCGAATTATGGACATTCTGTCCATGACCTTTGGATTTTTTGTCCATAGAAACCCCTCTTTAGGGTGGATTTTTCGCTTTTTTCCAAGGTATCTTTATATGCGGTTAAGGAGTGCAACAAAGGAGTAATAACATGAAATCTCGATTCTTTAAGAATCTGGCGAAGGGTCTCGTGATTATGAGTGCAGCCCTTGCCGTTGTCAACTGCGATGAATCTACTGTTAGTGCCGCTGCGGAGCAGTATGGTGCTGACCCGAGCCTTTTGAGCTCTTCGGGCATGGCCGATCCGGCCCTGGGCGGTGGTGCCGTTGTTGACCCGACGCTCGCATCCTCTTCCAGCGATGCCGGTTTCTTCCCCGGCAGTTCTGCTGTTGTTGACCCGTTTGGCGGCAGTGGTGAAGGTGTCGGCCAGGGTGGCGAAATTGTTGACCCGACTAGCAGCGCGATGGTTGACCCCACGAGCAGTGCAACTGTCGACCTGACTAGCAGTTCGAATGTCAATCCGGTCTCCAGCGCAGTCGTGAATCCGGCTTCCAGCTCTGCTGTTAAGCCTGCTTCCAGCTCCAGCGAAAAGGTCGTTTCTTCTTCCAGCGAAGAAGCCAAGCCGCAGGGTATCTTCCTTTCTACCGATACCGACGAAAACAAGAATTTCATGGAAGTCGAATATATCAGGAACACCGCTGATAATGGTGGTGGCGTCCTCTGCTATCCGAAGCGTCTTTCCGACACCCAGAAGCACGGCGTTATCTTGTGGGGTCCGGGTGGCGGCTCCAACCCCAACGACTATGAAGGAATCATTCGCCGTCTTGCCTCTCACGGCTTCGTGGTGGTTGCCACCAGCGAATCTCCGGATGGCACGAACCGCGGTATCCCGGCCCTCAACTGGCTCGAAAAGAAGAACACCACCCAGGGCGATCCGCTGTACGGCAAGCTCGACATGACCAAGGTGGGCGCTTCCGGTCACTCCATGGGCGGCCTCCAGTCCGAAAAGATGCTTATCAACGACAAGCGCGTGATTACTGCAGTCCTCAACAACAGCGGCGCATTCAACCATGCGGAACTGGCTAATGTCCCTCAGGGCAAGACCGCTGCAATCGTCTACGGTGAAGGCGGCATGGAACGCCCGAACGCTGAAGGTGACTACAACAACAATAACGTCAGGATTCCTGCTTGCCTCCTCAAGATGACGGGCGGCCAGGGCAATGAATGCCAGAATGGCGAATGCGGCTGGGGCCACGGTTCCGGTCCTTGGGGCGGCATGGCTGCCACGGTTGCCTGGATGCGTTGGCACCTCGGTGGCGAAGACTGGCGCAAGGATGACTTCGTTGGCACCTCGGGCAAGTACATCAATGGTTCTATCGTTGGTGCACAGGGCAAGTGGAAAGGCCAGTGCAAGAACTTCTAAGAAACTCCACACTCACTCCAGACACCTCGCCCCCACAGGCGGGGTGTCTTTTTTTATAATTAGGGCATGAACGCAGCAATCCTTACCAACGAATTTCCGCCGGAAATTTACGGCGGTGCCGGAATCCACGTCAAGTTCCTCACGCAGGAACTCGCAAAACTTTGCCATATCGAAGCCCGCTGCTTCGGGAGCCAGGATGTCGACGAGAACAACATCCGCGCGCTCGGTTTTTCGCGCAAGCTGGGCCTCGACCCTGCGGACGACCGCTTCCAGAAGATTTTCAAGCCGCTCGATATCAATCTCCAGTGGGCGGCGACACTCAAGGATATCGATGTCATCCATTGCCACACCTGGTACAGCCATTTCGGTGGAGTGCTGGCGAGCCGCCTTCTGCAGTGCCCGCTGATCCTTACGACGCACTCGCTGGAACCGCACCGCCCGTGGAAGGCGGAACAGCTGGGCGATGGTGGCTATGCCATGAGTTGCTGGATTGAACGCACTGCCTACGAGGCTGCCGACGGCGTGATTGCGGTGAGCCAGGGCATGAAACGCGACGTGATGAAGCTCTACGGCGTGCCCGAGGACCGCGTGAAGGTCATCTACAACGGCATTGACCCGGACTTCTACGCTCCGACGTTCAACGAGAATATCCTCACCAAGTGGGGTGTGGACCCGAAGCGCCCCTATGTGCTCTTTGTGGGCCGCATTACGCGCCAGAAGGGAATCAGCCAGCTTATCCAGGCTATCCCGCAGATCGACAAGGCGGCCCAGGTGGTGCTTTGCGCGGGCGCTCCCGATACGATCGAGCTTGCTGAGGAATGCAAGCACCTTATCGAAGATGTGCAGAAGACCCGCGACGGCGTGGTGTGGATCCAGGAAGCCGTGCCGCACGAGGAACTGCGCGTGCTCTACAGCCATGCGACCGTGTTTGCCACGCCCTCGCTCTACGAACCTTTCGGCATCATCAACTTGGAAGCCATGAGCTGCGGCACTCCGGTGGTGGGTTCTGCTGTGGGCGGTATTCCCGAGATTATCGTGGATGGCGAGACCGGGTTCCTTGTGCCGCTCAAGCATGTTTCCGAGACGGACTTTGACCCGGCAGACCCTGGTGCCTTCCAGACCGACTTTGCGAACAAGTTAAACAAGGTGCTTGCCGACCCAGAACTCGCGAAGAAGATGGGCGAGGTGAGCCGCAAGCGCGCCGTGGATGTGTTCAGCTGGAAGTCGATTGCCAAGCAGACCTTCGATTTCTATGCCGAATGCATCGAGCGCTACAAGCGTGAAGGCAAGCGGTAATATTCAGGGAGGCAGGCCTACTTCCCTTCGGCCTGCTTCTTTTCTCTCTTGATTTGTTTCAACTGCGCTAGCCTTTCGCCTAGCGCTTTTTCTTTGCCGTAGGGTTTGGGCTGGTAAATCTCGGTACCTTCGAGTGCTTTTGGCAAGTGTTCCTGCGCGGAGAATGCGCCCGGGCTGTCGTGGTCGTATTGGTAGTCGATGCCGTACCCCAGTTTTTCGCCGACTTTCGTCACGGAATTTCGGAAGGCGCGCGGTACAGGCAGTGTCCCCGTCTGTTTTACAATTTGGTCGGCCTTCATTCCCGCAAGTTCGAGGCTGTTGCTCTTGGGTGCCAGCGACAGGTACACTGCGAGTTCGTCGAGGGCGATAAGGCCTTCAGGTATTCCCATGAAGTCGTATGCCTCGCGGGCGGCAGTTGCGAGCAAAAGCGCATTCGGGTCGGCAAGTCCGATATCTTCCATGCTCATGCGCATAAGGCGGCGCAGTATGAACCGCGGGTCTTCGCCACCCTGCAGCATGCGGTGCATCCAGTAGAGGGCCGCATCCGGGTCGCTTCCGCGCACGGACTTGTGCAGGGCCGAAATCAGGTTGTAGTGCTCCTCTCCGCTCTTGTCGTAGCGCAGGGGCTTCTTGTACTGGAATTCTTCCAGCAGTTTCTCGTCGATGATTTTGCGGTCGCCGAGGTTCTTGCCAATCCATTCGATCTGGTTCAGCAAGAAGCGGGCGTCGCCGTCGGACTGCGCGATGAGCTTGTCTACAACGGCGTCTTCGACTTCAACGTCTTTGAGCAGTAGCCCGCGCGGGTGATCGCGCAGGGCGCTGAAAATGAGCGTGCGCAGGTCTTCCTTGCTCAGGGGCGCAAATAAAATCAGCTGGCAGCGGCTCAAAAGCGCGCTGTTCACCTCGAAGCCGGGGTTCTCGGTGGTGGCGCCGATAAGCGTCACCGTGCCGTCTTCCACGGCACCCAACAGCGCATCTTGCTGGCCCTTGTTAAAGCGGTGTATTTCGTCGATGAACAGAATCGTGTCGCAGAACAGTCCCTTCATCTTGCGGGCGTCGGCGAGGACTTCCTTTACTTCCTTCACGCCGCTTGTGACGGCAGAGAGCGCGACGAACGATTTTTTTGTTTTCTGGCGTATCACGTGCGCAAGGCTTGTCTTCCCGCAGCCGGGCGGGCCCCAGAAAATCATGCTCGGCACGTTGTCGTTTTCGAGGCTCTTGCGCAACAGGCTCTGCTCGCCCAGAATCTTGTTCTGGCCTAGGAACTCATCGAGGTTCTGCGGGCGGAGTCTTTCGGCGAGGGGCTGGTCCATCGTTAACCTTCTTTGTCCTCGATGGTCTTGAATTCGAACTTGCTGAAACTTGCGGGCAGTTCGCGCGTGGGCCTGCCGTCCTTGGTCATGCAGTGGAGCGTGGAGCCTGTGGTGCAGAGCTTCCCGTTCACTGTTGCCTTGTAGTAGAATCGCATTTTCAGTTTGCCTTCGCGCACCATGGTGGTCTCGATATCCACGAAATCCCCGTAATGCGTGGGCGCCTTGAATTGCACGTTCAGTTCGAGTACCGGTGCGCCGAACCCTTCGGCCTCCATGTCGGCATAGCTCGCGCCTGCCTCGCGAAAAAATTCGGTGCGTGCCTGTTCGAACCACACGGCGTAAACGGAGTGGTGGACGATTCCCATCTGGTCGGTTTCCGCGTAACGGACTTCGATTCGCGCGGTATGTGTGTAGGTGCAAGCTTCCATGGGGGTAAATATACAAATGTACAGTGTGTGTCGGGCGTAAAAAAAGATTTTCCGCCTGTGTATAAATGACTTTACAAAATTTGGCGGACAATTTTTGCCAGAAAAGCAAGTCCGCATTTAAAAATCCCCCTTTTTCGCTTAAAATCGCATAGTAAAACTTTACAACGCGAAAGTTCCTGCGCGTCTTCACAAAACAGCAATAAATAAGCAGTTTGTACATTGAATAGCTATTCAACCAGGAGTAACAAAGATGCTGAAGAGCCCCCTCTCTTTTTGCATGACGCTTGCGCTTGCCTCCACGGCTTTCGCAGTCACGACCGTCAGCCCCATAATGCCTTCCCGGGATTCTGATGGCTGCTACCAGATTTCCACATCTGCCGAACTGTATGGCTTTGCGGCTATCGTGAATGGTACGGACGGAATGGCGAAAGATACGCTCGCTTGCGGTGTGCTCACGAAGGATGTTGTGGTAAATTCGGGTGTCCTGACGGATGCCGGTGAACTCAATGTCGAGGACACGGCGAATTTTGCCGTATGGACACCGCCGATGAATTTTACTGGCAAGTTCGATGGCCGGGGCCATACAGTGTCGGGGCTTTACGTAAACGACTCCCTAAAAAATTGTGTCGGCTTGATTGGCGTGACAACGGCCCCGTATCAATATGAATATGGCAGGACAATTCCTTATCCCGAAGTGGTTATCAAGGATGTCCATGTGAAAGGATCCTATTTCCGTGGCCAAAATTATGTGGGTGGTCTGCTCGGTCAGGCTTATTCTAGTGTCTCGACCATCGTGAGCGGCAGTTCTTTTGATGGCGTTGTCATGGGCAGTCGGCATGTTGGTGGCATTATAGGCGGGAGTTCCAGCAATGGTGAATTTACGATCAAGAACAGTTTCAACAAGGGCTCCGTTTTTGCCGGCAGTGCAGGCGGCGGCATCATTGGTTCCACCTATTACATGGACCGTTATTTTATTCTCAATGCCATCAATTTGGGAACGGTGACCTCGGATTCGTCTTCCGGCGGCATTATGGGCGAAAACTGGAGCGATAATGGCGTTTTCGTCAATGTGGTGAACGTGGGCGAGGTTCGGCTCGACAAGTTGGAAGCTTCCATCGAGGTAAAGTCCATCATTGGGGAGAAGGGCTATACCATAAATAGGATGGATAACGTGTTCTATTTGACTCCCGGTTCCAATGAACATTATGGTGTCGCCGTAACGGAAAATCAACTTGCCGACGGCTCGATTGCAAGCCTGATGCACGACTATAACTACATGGGAATTGACGGAAGCGTCTGGGGCCAGGATGTGGGTACGGACAAGTATCCTGTGCTAACCGGTACGGTGGAGGGAGCTTCCTTCGAGTCGATTACCGTTACTCTCGATACGCATGGTGGCGAAGCTGTCGAAATAATTGTTCCTGCCGGTTTCCAGATCAGGATTCCCGATGTCGAGCGCGACGGGTTCATGAATCTTGGCTGGTACGACAATGCGGATTTTGCTGGTAAACCTGTGGAATTCTCCGCAACGTCCAATACCAATCTAACATACTGGGGCAAGTTCGTGCCCATTTCTACGATAACGCTGAATGTCAATGGTGGTACGGTCGATTCCGGCCTTGTTGAGAGCTATACGGAGGGTATCGGAGCGATGCTTCCGAGGAAAGTCTCCCGCACCGGCCATATTTTCGTGGGCTGGTATGCCGAAGAGGATTTCAATGGAAACAAGGTTTTGGCCGTTGATTCGAATGCGACCGGTGCGCAGGTATTCTATGCCCGCTGGTACAAGATGGAAACTCCGGAAAAGGATGGAGAGGGCTGCTATGTCATCAAGACGGCTCCGGAACTCTACGGTTTTGCCGCCATCGTGAACGGCACTGCGGGCTACACCAAGGAGAAGAACGCTTGCGCGGGGCTTGCGAACGATATCGTTGTAAACGAGGGCGTGCTCAAGGCCGACGGTACGCTCGACAGTGCGAATGCATGGAAGTTCGTGCCGTGGAACCCGATAGACAGCTTTGCTGGCGTATTCGACGGCAATATGCACGTGGTTTCCGGCTTGTTCTTTGACGACACGACGTTCTTCCGCTACGATTTCGGTTTCTTCGGAAGTGTCGCCGGGACATCTGAGAAATATGCCGAACTGAAGAACTTTGGCCTTGTGGGTTCCTACTTTGCGGCTGCTACCTCGTACTATGGTGCAGTTGTCGGTGCTACGGTCCGGGCGGAACTGGGAAACAGCTATGCGCCTCCTGCATCCTATGTGAAAATTTCTGGCGTATATAACATGTCCACCATCTACTCCTATGTCCGTCCGCAGGGTGTCGCTGGCATTGTCGGTTCTGTAGGTTACAAGGGCCGGCTTGAACTCGAGAACGTGTATAACCGGGGCAGGGTGATAGGTAAGAGCGTTTCCGCCGCAGGGCTTGTCGGGCACAACATGTCAGATGCCAAAATAAAGGCTACGAACTGCTACAGTGTCTGGAAAACAAAGGATGGCATGGATAGAAGCAGCAAGGCTCTCTTTAGGGGTTACGATGCTTATAGTTATACGGTATCCAACTGCTACTATCTGAATACGCAGGGAGTCAGTGAGGGAACAGGCCTTCCCGCATCTGATGAACTTTTCAAGAACGGTTCTGTGGCGTTGGCTCTCAGCGAAGGTGTGAACGGCTCTATCTGGGGCCAGAATGTGGGCGAGGATGAATTCCCGAACTTCTCGGGAGAAATCGAGAACTCGCTTGCCCAGAAGTACGTGGTCAAGTTTAACACCTTCGATGGCGACGATGCGACTTATTTTGATAGCTATATTGCGGGATTCAAGAAGGCCCTCCCCACGTCGGTAGTGAAGCCGAATGCGAATTTCATGGGCTGGTACGATAATGGCGCATTTGAAGGGAACGTGGTGACGTATATCGATTCCACCGCGACGGGGGACAAGGAATATTGGGCAAAGCTTCAGAGGACGTTCTCGGTCACCTACGAGATGAATGGCGGGTGGATTGATTCCGGCGCTGTCTACACCTATATCGAGGGCATCGGCGCGAAGCTTCCGAGGGCGGTCTCGCTAGATTCCAACGTCTTTGCTGGCTGGTACGACAATGAGGAACTTACTGGTAAGCCTGTTGCCGTTATTACTCCGGAGGATTCCGAGAACAAGACGTATTATGCATCCTGGTTCAAGCTGAAGATGCCCGTGCTCGATTCGACGGACAAGTGCTACGAAATTTCGGATGCCGCGGAACTCTATGGTTTTGCCGCTCTCGTAAACGGCACGCACCGCATGTACTACAATTGGAGCCAGACCGACTTGTGCGGCAAGCTCACGCAGGACATCGTCGTGAACGAGAACGTGCTCAAGGAGGACGGTACACTCGATAGCGCGAATGCCGTGTCGTTCCTGCCCTGGGAAATGATGAAACAGTTTGGCGGCAAGTTCGATGGCCAGGGGCACAAGATATCGGGTCTCTACGGCGTGGCGGCAGGCAAGACGCAGGCTATGGCCATGTTCGGTGACATCATTGAAGGCGTGTATGATTGGGAAAAGGAAGACTACAGCCCGGTCATCATCAGGAACTTGACGCTTGAAGATTCCTATTTCGGTACAGAGAGAGCCTATGCGGCAGGTTTCGTCACGGTAATCAAGGGCGCACGCACGCAAAACAGGGTCAAGTATCCCGGAGCGACAGTCATCCTGGATAGTTGCCATTTCAAGGGAATGGTCTATTCCGATTCTAGTTCCGCGGCTGGCCTTGTCGCATCGTCCAACGGCACACTCTCCATCACCAATTCTTCTGTCGATGGACTTGTTCGGGGCTATGCCTATACGGGTGGAATATCGGCTTCTTTGATGGGGACGACTAGCATTACCAATAGCGTTAATATGGCAAATATTGTTGGCGGGTATTCATCGACAGGTGGATTGGTCGGCTACAATTCGGGAACAGCTACCTTCATGAACAATGCCAACCACGGCGATGTGACGAACGAGCTTCACAACAACAATGCTGGCCTTTGCGGCGGCGTATTGGGCGAAACGTATGGCAAGCTCGTGTTTGTGCAGAACTACAACGATGGAAACCTTTCGGGCCCATCTTCCTATATCGGCGGCCTTATTTCGTCGGTGTCGGGTAGTGAGGACATCCTTATCGCAAACAACTACAACACGGGCGATGTCCATAGCACGAGTACCAAGAACACGTATGTCGCAGGGTTGATCGCTCGCTTTACATATGACAGTGCCGTGAAAACGCTTGTAAATAACTACAGCATAGGCGGTATTTCCAGGACCAATGAAAAATACGGTGCCGTAGACTATGTGATTGCGGAAGGCGGTAATTCCAAGACTGTCTTTGTTGCGAACAACTATGCGACAAAGACCGTGGATACCCTTGACGCGAGTGCGTATGGTACAGTAGTTCCGGAAGAGGAGATTGAGGATGGTACGGTTGCCGCTCTGCTCCACGACTACGTGCAGAAGGATACCCTTGGGAACGAAGTCGAGGGCGGTGTTACCGGTGCCGTATGGATCCAGGGCGAAGACCATCCCATCCTCGTGACGAAGGACGAGTTCTCCGTCGTGCTCAATACAAATGGCGGCACGCTCGAAAATGCGCCCACGGCATACAAGTTCGGTGAGGGGCTTGTGTTGCCCGAGCCCACGCGCGTCGGTTTTGATTTTGCGGGCTGGTTCGTTCCCAAGACCTTCATGGGTAGCGCAGTCACCGAGATTACGGCGAAAGATGCTGGCGACAAGATTTTCTATGCCAAGTGGGAAGCGAAGGAATACACGGTGACCGTGAAGGTGAACAATCCCAAGTGGGGCGTCGTGAAGGGTCTCAAGAACGAAGGCGTCTATAAATATGGCGATGAGGTGGAACTGACCGCTGTTGCGGATAACGGTTACGAATTCAGTTTCTGGCAAGATAACGACCGCCTCAACAACAAAAATCTGCGATTCACGGTTGTCGCCGACACGACGGTTACTGCAAACTTCAAGGCGATAGTGCCGGAAAGCTCCAGCAGTGTGGAAAGCAGTTCTTCTGCCGAACCGCCGGCATCTTCTTCGAGCGTGCCCGAGTCTAGTTCCTCTGAGGTAAAGTCCTCTTCGAGCGAAGTGCCATCCAGTTCCAGCGAGGAACCGTCCAGCTCTAGCAGCGAACCCGAGACGAGTTCTAGCAGTAGCGATCCGGCGACCAGTTCCAGCGAATCCGAAGACGCTATTCCTGCGATTGCGGTGGCTCCCTCGTTCCGCGTGACGGTAATGGGCCGCATGCTCCAGGTGGCGGGTGCCCGTGCGGGAGCGGAATATGCGCTGTTCGACATGCAGGGCCACATGCTCCGCTCCGGTAGTGTGAATGTGGCGAACTTCTCTATCCCGGTTAGCCGCGCGGGCAGTTACCTTGTCCGCATCGGACGCGAAATCCAGCGGGTTTCTGTCCGGTAAATGACTGCGAGAATGCGGATAATGCCCGGCTTGTCCGGGCTTTTCCCGTATAAAACTGCCTTTTTGCCCGCAAAAAGATGTATATTGTTGAAAAAATGAAGGAGACTATATGAGATTCCCGCTTTTCCCCCTGTTCCTCGCTTTTCTCGCCCTCTCGCTAGTTGCCTGCGATTCCGGCTCTTCTGCAGAATCCTCGCCCTATGGCGACCAGCGGTACGAGCGTCATGTTTCCGGCAGCGGCATTTCGGCCGACTGCTATGTGTACTCGAAGGGCAACCTCTACACCGTGCTGATGGAGCAGCATTTGGGCAACATGGGGGAGGTGGAGCTGGTTTCCCAGCTGGAACTGGAATCCCCGATGAAGATGCGCGAGGAGGTTAGCCTTCTCGGGGTGCTGTCCCCGGAAACCCCCACGGAGTACTGCAGCCAGGAGAAGGCGGCGTATGAGCAGGGTCTGGGCGGGACTGTCACCTGCTCCAAGACGAAGATTACGGCGGAGGCGTCTATAGACGATGTCAATGTGGGCAAGCTTGAGGTCGCCCGGAAGACCGTTGTGGCAGAATTGAGCAATTCCTGCGATGAGTTTCTGGAGCAGTTCAAGTCCGAGGTTTTGGATGCAGAATAGTTATCAACAATCTATTCACACTTTTAGCTCATCTTGTTTACGGCTTTTTGTGAAAAAAGCAAAAAAAATCAAAAATTTTGCCCTAAATGCTTGATTTTCATTGACAAAACCCCATAAAACTTATTAAATTTGGCACACTCTTGTATCTTGCGGTACAGGAGGCTTGCCAAAGTAGCTCAGCTGGTAGAGCAGCTGATTTGTAATCAGCCGGTCGTAGGTTCGATTCCTATCTTTGGCTTGAAAAAAATGGGTCGTTGCCCGAGTGGTTAATGGGGACGGACTGTAAATCCGTTGGTTTACGCCTACCGTGGTTCGAATCCACGACGGCCCACGCAACAAACGCCCTATGGTACTGAGAAGTGCCATAGGGCTTATGCCCAGGTAGCTCAGTGGTAGAGCACTTCCTTGGTAAGGAAGAGGTCTCGGGTCCGACTCCCGATCTGGGCTCTCACTAAACGGAGATAGAATCATGGCAAAAGAACATTTTGACAGAAGCAAGCCGCACTGCAACATCGGCACCATCGGCCACGTTGACCACGGCAAGACCACCCTCACCGCCGCAATCTGCACGACTCTCGCTGCACGCGGCCTCGCCAACGCCAAGCGTTTCGACGAAATCGACAACGCTCCGGAAGAAAAGGCTCGTGGTATCACGATCAACACTTCTCACGTCGAATACACCACTGCAAACCGTCACTACGCTCACGTCGACTGCCCGGGGCACGCCGACTACGTGAAGAACATGGTGACCGGTGCCGCCCAGATGGACGGTGCCATCCTCGTCGTGGCCGCTACTGACGGCCCGATGCCCCAGACCCGTGAACACATCCTGCTCGCCCACCAGGTTGGCGTGCCGAAGATCGTCGTGTTCATGAACAAGGTCGACATGGTCGACGACGCCGAAATCCTCGACCTCGTCGAGATGGAAGTCCGCGAACTTCTCTCCAAGTACGAATTTGACGGTGACAACACCCCGATCATCCGCGGTTCCGCCCTCAAGGCTCTCGAAGGCGAGGCCGAATGGCAGGACAAGGTTATGGAACTCATGGATGCCTGCGACAGCTACATCCCGCTCCCGCAGCGCGAAACCGACAAGCCGTTCCTGATGCCGATCGAAGACGTGTTCACCATTACGGGCCGCGGCACTGTCGCTACCGGCCGTATCGAACGCGGTATCGTGCGCCTCAACGACAAGGTCGAACGCATTGGCCTCGGTGAAACCACCGAATACGTCATCACGGGCGTGGAAATGTTCCGCAAGCTCCTCGACGACGCCCAGGCCGGTGACAACGTCGGTCTTCTCCTCCGTGGCGCCGAAAAGAAGGACATCGTCCGCGGCATGGTTCTTGCCGCTCCGAAGTCCGTGACTCCGCACACCGAGTTCAAGGCTGAAATCTACGTCCTCACGAAGGACGAAGGTGGCCGCCACACGCCGTTCATGAACGGCTACCGTCCGCAGTTCTACTTCCGCACCACCGACGTGACTGGCACGATCCAGCTGCCCGAAGGTGTCGAAATGGTTACTCCGGGTGACACCGTGACCATCCACGTGAACCTCATCGCCCCGATCGCCATGGAAAAGCAGCTCCGCTTCGCTATCCGTGAAGGCGGCCGTACGGTTGGTGCCGGTTCTGTTACCGAAATCATCAAGTAATCAGGATTCAAAATGCCTAGAGAACTCATCGTGCTTGAATGCACAGAATGCAATCAGCGCAACTATGATTGCGACAAGAACAAGCGTCTTCACCCCTCCCGCGTGGAGTACAAGAAGTACTGCCGCTTCTGCCGCAAGCATACCGTTCACAAGGAATCCAAGTAAGGAAATCCGCTTAGGTCGATAGCTCAATTGGTAGAGTCACGGTCTCCAAAACCGTTGGTTGGGGGTTCGAGTCCCTCTCGACCTGGGAATTTCCTCCGGAGTCATCATGCGTAAGATTCAGCAATATGTCAAAGAGTCCATCCAGGAACTGAAAAAGGTCACATGGCCCACCTGGGAAGAACTCAAGGGATCCACTCTCGTGGTGATGCTCTTCAGCGTCATTATGGGCTGCTATATTGCCGGTCTTGATGTCGTGTTTTCCGTGATCATCGACAAGATTATGGGCAGGGGTTAGTCACTATGAAAAAGTGGTACGCCATCCATACCTTCTCCGGTCAGGAAAACAATATCAAGAAACACATCGAGCAGATGATTGAGCGCGAGGGCGTTCAAGATAAGTTCGGCCAGATTCTCGTACCCACCCGTGAAGTCGTGAGCAACGTCCACGGGCGTCGTCGCGTTACCAAGTCGAACTTGTTTCCTGCATACATAGTTATAGAAATGGAGCTGGACAAGCTCACCCAGCACCTGGTGACTTCCATTAACGGGGTCACCCATTTCGCCGGAATGACACGCGCTTCTCGTGATCCTATTCCGCTACAACAGAGCGAGGTCGATCGTCTTCTTGGGGTTGTTCCTGAAACTCCTACAGAGGGCGAGATCCAAATCCCGTACACCATTGGCGAAAATGTCCGCATCAAGGAAGGTCCCTTCAAGGACTTTGTGGGCGTTGTAGACGAAATCATGGAAGACAAGACCAAGATTAAGGTCATGGTTACCGTCTTCGGTCGTTCTACGCCTGTCGAACTTGCCTTCAACCAGGTCGAGTCCGCCACCGCATAGTGTTACGGTTTTTGCAACGGAGAAAAAACAGTGGCAAAGAAAATCACAGGTTACATCAAGCTCCAGATTCCCGCAGGCGCTGCCAACCCGGCTCCTCCGGTGGGCCCGGCCCTTGGCCAGAAGGGCGTGAACATCATGGAGTTCTGCAAGCAGTTTAACGCAAAGACCCAGAATGACAAGGGCATGATCGTGCCGGTCGTCATCACGGTCTATGCCGACAAGAGCTTTACCTTCATCACGAAGGTTTCGCCGGTTCCGGCCCTCATCAAGAAGGCCGTCGGCATCGAGAGTGGTTCTGGTGAACCCAACCGTAAGAAGGTTGGCAAGATCACCAAGGCCCAGATCCAGGAAATCGCCCAAAAGAAGATGCCGGATCTAAACACAATCGACCTCGAAGCCGCCATGCGCATGGTTGCGGGTACTGCCCGTTCCATGGGTATTGATGTGGTTGACTGAGGCAGGTAATTCACCGTTACGTATCTGACAGGAAAATTTCATGTTCAGAGGAAAAAAATACAAAAAGGTTGCTGAATCTTTTGATCGTAATCAAGCCTACGATCTGAAGGCGGCAATCGAAATACTCAAAAAGTCCGAATTGAAGTTCGACCAGACGGTCGAAATCCACTTCAATCTCGGTGTGGACCCAAAACATTCCGACCAAGTGGTTCGTGGCACTGTCGTGCTTCCGCATGGTACCGGTCGTTCGGTCCGCGTTCTCGTTTTCTGCAAGGACAACAACCTTGAAGTTGCAAAAAACGCTGGCGCAGACTACGCGGGTGGTGCTGACTTGGTTCAGAAGATTCAGGAAGGCTGGCTGGACTTTGACGCCGTCGTTGCTACTCCCGACATGATGCCGGTGATTAGTAAGGTGGCCCGTGTCCTCGGTCCTCGTGGTATGATGCCGAGCCCCAAGGCTGGTACGGTGACGGTCAACGTCGCCCAGACGGTCAAGGAACTCAAGGCCGGTAAGATTTCGTACCGCGTCGACAAGGGCGCAAACGTTCACGCTCCCGTTGGCAAGCTCTCCTTCACCGTCGACCAGCTGGCTGAAAACGCCAAGTCCGTGATCGACTCCGTGGTGAAGAACAAGCCCCAATCTTCTAAGGGCACTTACATCAAGAGCCTCACTTTGACGGCTACGATGGCCCCGGGCATCAAACTTGATATGGCACTGACACGATAGGAGAAACCATGAAAGCTGTAGTTAAAAAACAACAGACCGTGGATGCCCTCGTTGAATCCTTCAAGGAAGCCACCGCCGTCTACCTGCTCAATTACCAGGGCATCACTGTCGAAAAGGACAACGCCCTCCGTAAGGCTCTCGCTTCTAAGGGTGTCAAGTACCACGCTGTGAAGAACACTCTTCTCAAGCGCGTACTCGCCGCGCTGAAGGTCGAAGGTCTCGACGAAATGCTGACCGGAGCAACATCCGTGATGGTCGGCTTCGCAGATGATCCTCTTCTGCCCGCTCGCGAAATCGAAGCGTTCCACAAAGCTAACCCTGATTTCTTGGTCGCCAAGAGCGTCTACCTTGATGGTAAGCCGATGCCTGGCTCCGAAGTCGTCAACCTCGCCAAGATCCCGGATCGCAAGGGCATGATCGCTCAGATCGTCGCCATCGCTCTCGGACCTGGTGGCAAGATTGCCGGCCAGATCAAGGCACTCCAGGAAAAGCTGGAAAAAGAATCGGGTTCCGAAGCCGCAGCCCCTGAAGCTGCCGCTGCACCGGAAGCTTAACAACAAACCACAAACCAAAAATTTTAAACGGAATAATCGGAGAAACACATCATGGCAACTGATATCAAGGCACTGGGCGATCAAATCGTTG
>Ga0310786_10003117_pt1 | contig 24425 bp, 32 predicted proteins | sample AusTroGonzalo_MG_FD_203881 | JGI IMG/M metagenome (GOLD analysis project Ga0310786, IMG submission 203881) | Bovine rumen microbial communities from tropical cattle in Woodstock, Queensland, Australia - Gonzalo_03 (v2) (version 2) | ecosystem: Host-associated > Mammals > Digestive system >...
CCACGTACCGCGCCTGCTCGACATGTTCAGCGCCAAGACCTACGAGGACGTCCTGACGGGCAAACTGTCTCCGGCGGACGTCATATCCCGCGTCCACGGAAAGCGTCGCGGCGAGGCCGTCGGCGAGGAGCGCGCGACCAACCTCGACCAGACGCTGTACAAGATCCTGGTCGCCCTCCCGTCGGAGGTGTCCGGCGTCGCGGTGCGCATGGGCCCCGGCAAGACGGTCGCGGAGGTCGTGGGCGACGTCAAGAAGGACGGGCTCTACGACCGCGTGGTGCGCGCGTACTTCAACGCGCTGCGCCGCAGGAACCTGTACGGCCGCGCCAGCGGCGTGCACATCGAGACGCTCGTGGCGGAGGACCTCGCGAAGACGGGGCACTCGGTCACGGCGGGCGGCGGGAAGGCCGCGGGAACCGCGTACCTGACGATCCCGCTCGACGAGATCCGCAGGGCATGGGGCTCCAGCAAGACCGTCGACAAGCTGGTCGAGGCGGGGCGCACCCGCTCGCTCCTCGGGCTCGACCGCGCGGCGCAGCAGATCGCGACCGCGGCCGCCGAGGTGAACCGCGCGGCCATGCGCTCGCGGTTCATCCGCGAGAGCCTCGGCAACGTCATCACCGGCCAGAACTTCGCGGGCCTCTGGTTCGACCCCGGGTCCGGCGGACACGCGCTCGCGCTCCGCACGTTCCAGAACGCCGGCGACTTCTTCGACATCCCGATCTCCGACGACGAGACGCTCAAGCTAAAGGCCGACGCGTTCGGCGTCACGATGAAGTCGGACATGGTGCGCCGCACGATGAAGGGCGTAAGGAGCCTCGCGACCAGCAGGAAGGGCGGCACGTCCGTCCGCGGCCTCGAGCGGGCGTTCGAGCTCGACAAGGTCTCCGGCGACCTCGTCAACCTCCCGGTGAACCGCGTCCAGCACCTCATGCAGCTGATGGGCCTGGGGGCCCGCGCGTCCCGCGACGCCATCCTGAGGTTCGTCAGCGGCGTCTACGAGGGCATGTACGCCAGGGGCTCCACGGTGAACCCGTCGTTCGTCGACCTGCGCGCCGACATGACGGTGTTCGAGCTCGACCGCGCCATCTACGAGCTCGAGTGCCTCGAGCTGCACAAGGCCGTGCGCGGCGAGGGCGACAGCATCCTCACGCGCCCCGCGTCCGAGGGCGGCTACGGGTACGAGAAGCAGGACCTCGTGGACCTCAACGAGATACTCCGCCGCGAGGGCATGCAGATGATGTTCGACGAGGCGGCCGACCGCCGCGTCGGAAACCTCGTCAGCACGCTCACCGCGGAGGCCATGCTCGCCTCGGCGGGCGAGCTGCCGTCGGCGAAGACCGGCCCCGAGCGCGTCATGGCCATGGCCGACTCGCTCGTCACGTCCGAGAGGTTCCGCGGGTGCCTCGCGCAGATGCTCGCGTCCGTCGGGACAAACGGCATGCCGAACTACGTCGTGTCGCCGGGGGCGGCCGCGGAGTCGTTCGCGCCCGACCCCTACTGGGGAGCGCTCGCCAAGTTCGTCGGGGCGAAGCTGGCGTCTCTGACGGGCAACAGGTTCTCGTACGACGACACGGAGAGCGGCGTCGAGAACATGCGCAGGCTTGCGGACCGCATCCGCACGATGACCGGCCGCGACGAGGCCAGCGGGAAGGCGAAGACGCGCATTCCGTGGCACCTCGTTCCGCCGAAGGACGTGCAGACCGGGAACCTGTTCAGCTTCATGCTGGCGCTCGACGACAGCGCGGAGGACGACAACGACCTCCTCAACAAGGCGGTCGGCGGGGAGGCCGAGGGCTACATCAAGCAGCTGTTCGGGGCCATCCAGTCGCCGACCGTGTGGGGAGGGTGGCGTGACATCGACCGCATCATGGGCCTCTCCAAGGCACTGTCGGTCGGCATGTCCGCGTTCTTCGCGTTCGCGACGCGCTTCGAGTCCCCCGTGGCGGCGTGCGGCCTCTTCAACACGCTGGCGGGATACGGGCGCAGGAGCTCGGAATGGGCCAGGAAGCTGGGGGAGACTCTCCGCAAGCACAAGGCGTTCAAGGGCCTCGCGGATTTCTTCAACTTCGACGAGAACATGGTGTACCTGCAGGACTTCCGCGACCTCATAACGTCCGACGACCCCGCCATCGCCCAGATGCGCGAGTTCATGGACCTCCTCGGGATGCCCCTCTCCGACTCCATCCGCAACCCGATGTCCGACACCGGCGGGCAGATCGACGCGGACATCAGGAGGATAAGCGACATGCTCACCGCGAGCGGGCACGACAAGCTCGCCAAGGAAGTGCGCGGGCTGCTGAACGCCGCGTTGCACAACCCCGGCGAATACGCGTTCTCGAACGTCCTCAACTGCGTGAAGATGACGGTGGTGGCGCAGACGCTCCTCCGCCTGCGCAGGGAGTGCGAGGCGGCGGACAGGCCGTTCGACCCGATCCGCGAGATGCGCAGGTTCTCGTCGTACGTCAACGCCGAGATCGGCGGCATCCAGCCGGAGCGGTACGCGTGGCTCACGCCGGGCACCCAGCAGGTGCTCCGCCTCGCCATGTTCTCGTACTCGTGGACGATGGGCGCGTGGACGGCGGGCACCGGCGAGGTCGTCACCGACCTCATCTTCGGCGGGCACCATACCAACAGGGACACGCGCCGCTTCGCGTTCATCCGCTGGCTCAGGATGCTCGGCATCGTCAAGGTCGGAGTCCCCGTCGTGCTGCAGGCGTGCATCCGCGGGCTTGCCGGCGCCATCCAGAAGCTCGGCTGGGTCGGCGTTCCCGACGACCCGGACGACAAGGACCCGCTGGGCATCGAGGACATGCCGTGGCTGTGCTTCGACAACGAGTCCAAGATCGGCGCGCTGTCGTTCGACATCACGCCGCTCCTCCGCCTGTGCGGGCGTCTCCGCAGGGGCGCCGTGAGCGGCCTCCCCGACGGCGTGGTCTCCGCGCTGCCCACGATCTCCTCCGCGGTCGGAGGCGTCGTCGGGTCCGCGCTGACGCGCAGCGTAGGCGGCGGGCTCATCGGCTCCGCGGTCGGCGGCGCGGCGGGCTCGCTCGTCCCCAACCACACGGGCGTGGGCCACGGTCGCAACACTTCCGGCAACCGCCGCTACTACATGCACTTCGGCAAGCAGTCCGACGAGTTCTGGCGCTGGTTCACGGATCCGTGGTCGCAGGCGACGAACAAGCTGTCCATTCCGACGCAGAAGGCCGTGGAGGCGTTCTTCGGCTCCACCAACGGCTCCAACTTCGGCAAGAACTTCGCCGACAAGCCGCTCCTCGACAGATTCCTCACCACAGACCTGGACCCGCAGGAGAACGCAATCGTCAACCTGTTCACGGCGTTCCTTCCGTTCTCCGCCGCCTCGATGGCGTCCAACCCCGACGCCGGCGCGCTCGGAATGTTCGCGCCCGTGCAGATGGGCGCGAGCATGACCGGACAGCAGAAGAAAATCGCGGCGCGTCTCGAGAAGATCGCCCGCGACGACCGGCCCGGCGACGTCTGGGCGGAGAGCCGCAACCACAGGGAGCTCCGGCTCCTCGCGGCCGACATCCTCCGCGAATGCCGCATGAACGGGTTCCAGCCCGACGAAGTGCTGAACTCCGGCCTGGGAACCGCGGCGGGCAACCTGTACAAGGCGCTGTACTCCGCGCTCCCGAAGACGAAGGACGACTCCGTCAACGGCCGCGAAGTCGCGGAGATCCTCCGCGCCATGCGCAGGATCAACGTCAAGAAGACCGGACTCGAGACCTCTCTGCGGAATAAGTACAAGAACGCCAACATCGACCTCGAGAAGCCGCGCAACGCGGCGGCCGCAAAGGCCCTGCGCAGGATAATGCGCGAGACCGGACGCGACCCGTGGCTCGGAGACGAGGCCATGGACGAACTGCTGAACGCGATGTTCGACAACAGCGCCTACCAGCAGCTCCGCTCCGTCGACGTCCAGCAGGACCGCAAGGGCGGCGAGGCGTTCTCGAACTTCCTCGCGACCGACGAGGTGCCCGAGACGCTGTTCGGCATCCCGGTCGTCTCGCAGGACTACACGGAGGAGGACCTCGAGTTCTTCAAGAGGAACCCGAAGGCCGCCGGGTTCTACGACCTCGGCGACGAGGAGGAGCCGGAGCCCCCGCCTGACGGCGGCGGAGGCGGCGGCTCGCCCGTCATGGACCTCTTCGGGGGCGATGCGGGAGCCTACCAGGAGGCATTCGCGCAGAAGCGCAAGGACCTCGTGAACAACACTGCCGAAAGGCAGTACAAGGCCCTGCTGAAGTTCAAGGACCCGGACCACCGCAGGCGGGTGGAGGCCTACCTGTACGCGGCCCTCGACAGCGATGCGCGGAACGCCGCGCTCCTCGACGAGTACAACCGCCTGGCGGAGGCCAACAGGCCGAGCAGCCGCCGCGGGCGGGCCTCCTACGACGAAATGATCGAACGCGGGCGCGGCAGGTTCGCCGGAGGCGCCTGGGAAAAAGCGCTCGGGGAGCTGGTTTCCCCCGACTGGATCCCGCCGGCGGAGGCGCCGGCTGCACAGCCTCGGCAGGGACGGTCCTTTATGTCGCGTGCCAAGGAGGCGCTCGATGTGGCAAAGGATCTTCCGGGGCTGATCGCCGGCGGAGCCGAAAGGCTGGCCGCCGACGTCAAGGAGACCATCGGCGCGGCAGGCGCCGTGCTGTACGCGCCCAATGCTCCCGGAGTGGAAATGTACGATCCAGCGTCCAGGGCGATACGCGACGGAAAGACAGGGCAGGTCAAGCGTACGGCCTCCGACAGAGACCGCGCCGCCATACGCGAGGTAGACGAGGCGATCGGCATACGGCAGGACGCCAAGGGCGGCGAGGCCCGCGGCGCGTACCCCGGAAGCCTCAACAACCCCGGCAACGTCGAGAAGCGCAGGGAGCGCCGCCAGGGCGAGGTCGAGTCCCCGCACAGGCGCTGGGCGAAGTTCGCGACGCCCCAGGACGGGCTCCGGGAGATGGCCGACGCCATGCGCCAGATCGCCGACGTCAAGCTCGCCGGGGCCGGCAAGGACTTCACCATCCGCAACTTCGCCGAGGTGTACGCCCCGCGGAAGAACAAGAAGGGGGAGAAGGAGAACGACACGGACCAGTACATCCGCGACATCAGCTCCGACTCCGGGCTCGACGCCGATACGCCGCTCGTCCGGGACGCCGACGGCATGGCGAAGCTGCTCCGCAGCGTCGTGCGGTTCGAGAGCGGGTACCCGCATTCGCAGTGGTTCACCGACGAAGAGTACAGGGAGGCGGCCGGGAAGCTGAAGAAGTGACGGCGCGGATATGGTATAATATCGAGAAAGGAGAAAAGCGATGTTCGGGTTCCTCACAAGCCTCTGGAAGAAGCGCAAGGTCAACCGCACGCAGTCCGCCGTCCTCGGCGACTGCGACGAGACGCTCATGTGCCTGCCGAGCGACACGGCGGCGTGGGTCGTCGCCAAGTTCAACGAGATGACCGCGTCCCTCGAGGCGAAGGACGCGGAGCTGTCGCTCGCCAGGAGGCGGATCGTCGTCCTCTCCGGCGCCCTCGACAAGGTGGTGGAGGCGGTGCGCCCGTACGTCGCGGACGCCCCGCTCGCCCGCAAGGTCTTCAACGTCGCGAGCGCGGCGCTCAAGGTATAGGAGGAACTTTATGCCCAAGCACTTCATAAGCGTGCGGAAGAAACCGAAGGCGGAGATAAAGGCCGCCCCGACCTGGTACGAGAGGACGCACCCCGTCGGGAGCGCGGAGCGCTTCCTCGACGAGGCGGCTAAGGACGCCCTGGAGATGGCCGCGGCGGGCGGAGTCCCGGGCCCGAAGCAGGTCATCGCCTCCGCGGCGAAGGAGGTCCTCAAGGACATGCGCTACCCCGACCCGCTCCTCGCGGAGGCCGCGAAGCTCCCGAGGGAGGAACTCATGAAGAGGGCCGCGAGGGCCGACGCCTTCCAGCGCTACATGGACTCGCAGAACAGGGCGGTAGCGCTCGCCGCCGCGCTCGACTCGCCCCTCGGAAAGACGGCCACCGCGGTAGCCGGAGCCGAGCTCTCCGACAGGCTGCAGACGCAGCAGGACGCGCAGGGAGGCGACTCTGTTTCAGAAAACCCCGGACCTGTTTCAGAAAACCCCGGACCTGTTTCAGAAAACCCCGGACCTGTTTCAGAAAACCCCGGACCTGTTTCAGAAAACCCCAGGCCTGTTTCCGGCGGTCCGAGGATCGTGATCAACCCCACGACCTTCCGCAACAAGAAGGACGCCCTGTGCGTCGCCTTCAACGAGGGCTTCCGCCTCTGGATGGAGGCGACCGGGTTCGAGCCGCAGTCGGAGCCCACGGACGCGCAGCGCAGGTTCTTCTCGGACACCGCCTACGCCGACGACGAAGTGCAGCTCCGGAGGACGATCCTCGCGCGAATAGCCACGTTCGACACGTCGGTCAAGGACCCCACGGACGACCAGCTCGCCGAGACGGGCGCCTTCCTCGACGCCATACTTGAATCCGACTGGTGCAAGAACGAGTGGGAGCGCAACTGCGTCTCGCGCCTCTCGCAGGCCGTGAAGGCCTCGGTAGGCGCGGAGCCCGTGGAGCCGAAGCAGGAGCCCCTGGAGCCCAGGGAGCCCGAACCGCTGCAGTCAAGGGCGGCACTGGGCGGCGGCGAGACAGACGAGGAAGAGCTCGCGAAGAAGGCGACCAGCTCCGCCCTCGCAGGCCCCGCCAACATGCAGCCGGACGACTCGGTAGAACAACAGCAACAGGAGCCGACTGCTGGTGCGGGCCCGGAATACCAGACTCCGGCCACCCAACAAGAGCAGCCGGGGCAGGAGCCGACGCAGGAACCCGAGAATCCCGGGCAGCCGGAGGAGCCAGCCCCGCAGGATGCGCAGGGAGCCGTCCAGCCGGGCAACGAGCAGGCCCAGCCGCAGAACGCGCCGCAGGGCCAGGAGGAGCCCTCCCGGCCCGAGCGCCAGGGCGCGTGGTCGGACGTCTGGACTGGAGGCGAGGCGGGGAAGGGTCGGCAGCTCACGGCAAGGGAGGCCGAATGGATGCGGAAGCGCATCGACTCCGGGGCGTCCGTCTCCGGTCAGCAGCTTGCGATGTTCGGGCTTTCGAGGAACGAAGAAGGCGGGCTCGTCAACAAGGATGGCTCGGCGTTCCAGGGCTTCGGTGGAGGGCAGGCGGAGTCCGCAAAGCCTGCCGACGCCGGACTCGACAGGAAGGACGACCGCCGGAAGAGGCGCCGAGGTAGCACAGTCCTCGCGTAAAGTCAAGATATAAACTTTTATTTAAGTTTCGGGAGACGCCTTGACAGCGCCTCCCTTTTTCTATAATGGCTGCGTAGACGGGAGGGCTGTCCTCCCGCGCAAACCGAAAGGAACGCAGCCATGACAAAGGAGCAGAAGATGATGGCCTGGCACTACGCGGAGGTCCGCGAGGCGGCCGTCGACGTCCTCTCCGAGATACTCGGGGAGAAGGTGGAGGACACGAAGGCGGGCGTGTGCAACGCGCTCGCGCTCGTGATGCACCGCAAGGGCGCGAAGGACAGGGCGCGGGCGACGCTCGCGGCGTCCTCGTGGATCTGGGGCGAGCACGAGGCCCGGGCCCACGAGGCCGAGGTCCTCGAGTCCGAGCACGGAGCGGAGCCCGCGAAACCCGTAGCCGCCAAGTGACGGCGAACCCCGCTGGGCGCGGGGACGTCCGTCAGCGGACGCGCTCCGCGGGGCACCAAGGTTCCGCAGACGGAGAAAGGCAGGCCATCATGGCCATGGAAAGCGAAGTAACGGAGACCAAGCCCCACTCGACGGGCGCGCAGTGGTGGATCGCAGCGGTGCTGTCCGCCCTCGTCGCGCAGAACGCCGGCGGCGGCAACGGGCTCCTCGGCGGCCTTCTCGGAGGGAACCCTCCGCCCCCGCCGCCTCCCGGCATGGAGCCGGTCAGCCAGAAGATTCTCGATCTCACGACCGAGAACCAGAGGCTCCGCTCCGAGCAGTACACCGACCGCATCGCGGCCGCGCAGGGCGTCCTCAACGCGACGCAGAGCGCGCAGATCGCGTGCCTCGAGAAGCAGGTGGACCGCCTGTACGGACTGACGAAGCTCGTCGTCCCGAACGGCAACGTCTCGCCCGGCTGGGGTCCCGTCGACGTGACCCCGTACACGGCGCCCGCGGCGACCACGACCAACGGCTAAACGACATGCCCCGCCCGTCGAGGGCGGGGCTCTACCGGAAAGGAGACCGAAATGGAGAAGTCGTCAGTGCTGAAGGGCGTCGCCGCATGGGCGAAGGCGAACGTCCTCAACGAAATAGGGTTCACGTCGCCCCTCTGGGGAGTCGCCAACGCCTTCTGCGCGCTCGCCTCCGCGTCCCCGGACGCCGCGGCGTCCGTGCTCGCCAAGGTGCGCCCGGAACTCGCGCTCGCCGTGGACGTGCTCGCCTCCGAGCACTTCGAGGAGATCGTGAAGGCCTACAGGGAGTCGCTCGCGGAGCACCCCCTGCAGTTCAAGCTGCGCACGGAGACGCGGCTCGACGGGACGCAGGTCTACAAGACGTTCTACTTCCGCCCCGACAACCTCGACAAGCTCGCCGAGGAGATCGGGAAGGCCGAGGGCTAGGAGAGCACGGCGAGCAGGTCGCCCGACGGGACGTTCCGGAGGGGGGCCCCGTCCACGTCGAGCGGCATGCCGTCGAAGACGTTCGCGAGTACGGTGTCGCCGACGCCTACGCCGAGCGACTCCGGGACCTCGGGGCCCACGGCCACCACGACGGCGTCCATCCAGGAGTCCTCGTCCTCCTTGCGGACGAGGACGCCGTCCACCACGCGGCTCCCCTGCGGGAAGAGGAGCCACACGTTGTCATGAAGGGGTCTCTGCATCGGCGGCCTCCTTGGGTTCCATAAGCGACACCCCGTACCTGCAGGCGGACGCGGTCTCCGGGCGCGGCGCCGCGAGAAGCGGGCACCACGATTTCTTCGCATCGCGCCTCGGGCACTCCCCGCACCTCCTGCGGACCCCGGGCTTGGGCTTCAGCGCCTCGCCCGGTCCAAACGGCGACGCCCTGCGGCGGCGCCTCGGCAGAAACTTCTCCTTCATGTCAAAATGTTCCTTTCACTCCGAGTTCGACTATCCAGCTCTTCGGCCCGCCGGTCTTCGACGGGCTGGATATGCTGACGTAGGGACGCACGGAGGCCTTGGGCTTCCTGGCCGGGCCGAAGCCCTTCAGCTCGTCCGGGGTCAGCGGGCGCTCCCTGTTCCGCAGGATCGCCTTGTCGATCGGGGAGAGCTCCTTCATTTCAGGAGCCCCTCCACGCGCTCGTTGATCTTCGACTGCATGTAGTCGCACGCGGCGTCGTGCAGCTTCCGCTCCGCCTCGGGGACCGTCGTGGTCGCGGAGACGTACATCTGGATCGCTACGACGATGGCGGCCATCACCATCATGCCGAGCAAGAAGCAGTTTACCCGTTCCCACCAACGCACGTCTATGAACTCGCGCTTCACGACCGTGGTCTCGGTGCGCTGCCGCTTCGACATCGCGATGTCCTCCACGAGCCAGCCCTCGTTCGGGACGACCTGCTTCACGCGGTCGTCGTAGAGCTCGAGCATGAGCGCGTCCTTCTGGTAGACGATCTCGGGAATGAACCCGAGGTTGAAGTGGCACCAGTCGTTGATGAACTGATGGGCGTAGTTGCGCGCCGTGCCCTTCTCGCCGTCGGGCACCGTGACGTACTGCTCGCCCACCGTGCCATCCTCGAGCTTGCGCGGGGCGACGCGGGCCGTCATCACCTTGACGACCTTGCCCTCGTCGTGCATCCGCTTCATGAGCTCGACCATCGGCTTCACGGGCTCGCCTATGTGGGCGATGCCCTTCCATCCGTCGTACTTCGCGAGAGTGCCGTCCAGGTCGAACCCGTACCAGCCCTTGCCCGTCTCTCCATGTGTATCGTTCATTTTCCCTCCTGTTTCCTTTTGTTGTAGTCTGCGAGCACGGGGCACGGAAGTTCCCCGTCCATCATGCAGATATAGTCTCCCCTGATGCTCCTGCCGAGCCGCTTCCACCACGGAAGCCCCGCGTCCTCCTTGACGCGCAGCTGGCACGTAAGCTCCTGCGGTATGAAGCCGTAGGCGTACGGGCAGATGTGCCCGTCAGTGGCGAACATTCCGCTCATTCCCCGCTCCCATATCCGTCGCCGTCCACCTGCACCTCGTCTTCGTCGTCCTCCTGGACGACGAGGCTGAAGAGGATGTAGTAGATGTTCCACGCAACCACGACGGGCCATGCGAGCAACCGGACAAACGCCTTCCTGCTCGTAAGGATCCCCGCGGGCCACGCGAACATCAGCTCCAGCGCAAGAACCGCCAGGTAGACGGCGACAGTACCCTTCAGAACGTTCATTTTCTCCCTCCCTTTCCGCCGGGGCACCCGCGCCAGCATATCTCCTCGAACAGCCATTCCACGAGGAAGGCTCCGATTTCCTCGTCCTGCGTTCCGATTAGTCGAAGCACCGCCTGGGCCGCGTGATACGCCTCGTGCACGAAGACGCGCGAATCCCACTTCGGCAGGACTACGTAGATGTCGCCGTCCTGGCGCGCCGTGAAACCTACAGCCCCTCCGGGGCTCTCGGTGGTATCGCGCCACGCCGTCTCCACGAACCGCCACTTCTTTGCCAGGAACTGCTTCGACAGACCGTACCCATCGAATGTCTTCGGGTCGAGGAACAGCTTTTTGACGGCGGGCTTCGGCCCACAGCACACGACTACACCTCGCCGCAGGACCTTCGACTCGCATACCCTTACGAATGGCTTCGTTTTCACTGTTTCCTCCAGTTTCCGTAGACCCTCTTGGCCTCTGCCTTCGTGCCGAGGAACTCGATCTTGCCGGACTCGAGTACTCCGTATACGAATCCCCCGCTTACGCACTTCAGCTTCGCAAGCTGGCTGGTGCCGCGCTCGTGCAGGACCTGCACGACCCCGGCCGTCTCGTAGTCGAGAAGCGCGTCAAGCACGCTCATTGCGCCTCCTTCCGCACGAACCGTATGGACGCCGTCGCGAAATCGTAGCAGTGCTTGCACAGCACGACCGCCGTAGGCGCCTCGCCCGGACCGCCGAACCACACCCGGTGGACCGACGATTCGTCGAGGGGCGCCCGGCAGACCCGGCACGCCATGTCGGACACGGGGAGCGTGTCGAGCGCGTACTTGTAGCAGAGCGCCGATATGCGCCCCATCCCGCGGTCGATGGCCCTGCCGCACCGTACGCAGTCCTCTGGCTGCGAGGCGAGCGTCTCGCGGACGATCGTCTCGATCTCCGCGAGGTACGCCCTTCGCTTCTGGTTCTCCTCGGTCATCTCGTCATGCTCCGATTTCGTCATACTGCGACGCCAGCATGTCAGCCGTGTGCGTCGCTATGACCTCGAGCGGGAACTCGGAGATTGCGGCGTCGAGGTGCCGGACGTCGTACTCCTCTCCTACGCGCCACGCGCCCATGTGGTACACGATGCACACCTGCTCGTAATACGAGATCGGGTGCCCGAGGAACTCGGGCGCAAGCATCGCCGAGAGCGTCCCGTGCCCCGGGAACACCGGGCGGAGCTTCGTGATCTCCTTGTCCGTCTTGAAGTCGTAGGCGTGTATCTTGCACAGGTCGTGGCACATGCCGATGGTGTAGGGCGACCCCGAGTTCGACCACGCGATCTTGAGGTTGTCCGACAGCTGCAGGAGCCTGTCGGTCACGTTCATCGAGTGGATGGCGAGCCCGCCCCTCACGGCGAGGTGGTGGCCCGCCGACGCCGGTGCGTTCAAGTAGCACATCATGGTCCCACTGTAGTTCAGCAAGAGCTGCTGGCACACGCCGGCGAACACGAGATACCGGGCGAGCTTGTCGACCTGCTCGTCAGTAAACCACGACAGCCCGTACAGCTCCCGCAGCCTGCGCTTGACCTCTTCGATGTCTACCATCACTTCACCTCCGGTTCATAGTGCTCCACCGCGTGGCGGAGCGTCGTCGTCATTCTGTCCATGACCTCGCAAACCGCCTCCAGGCTTCCGTCCGTCGTCTCGAACGCGAGGTGGAACAAGTAGAACGCGGCCTTGCAGAGGTCCTCGGTCGGCTTGCCCTTGAAGGCGTACCGCTGGACGTACTTGATCGCGTTGCCCTGGAGGAAGCCGTCGAAGGCGGCCTTCCCCATCTGGTCCTTCATGTGCATGAAGGAGTCGCGCCCGTTGGGGGCGTAGTGGTTCGGGTGGTTCACCACGTCCTCGGACTTCGCGGGACGGGCTTCATTCTTGCTTGCCATCGTCTGCCTCCTTGTTTTTCGAGCACTGGCGGAAGAGCTCCGCCGCTATCCTTACCTGCGGAATCAGCTGCTCGAGGCAGTCCCGCTCGCCCTGAGTGAGGTTCCCCGACGTCTCCTCGAACCTGTCCCAGTCCAGCATCTCCGCTGCCTTCCTGGTAAGCTCCTCGCACTTGATCGTCAGGGCCTCCTTGGCGTACTTTACGGAAGAGCGGGTCATCCGTGCCTCCCGCTCTGTATGAAGGACGGCGTCCTGCACCCCGTGGTCGACGTCTCTCCCATCGTGGTCGGCGTCCCGTCTTCGTCCCCGAGCCCCGGGAGCATCTGCTGCCCCTCGGCGTCCTTGGGCTTCTTCGCCCTCGGGCCGATCTTCTCCTTGTAGCCGTTGTTCAACATGACCATCGACTCCACTGAGACCCGGAGGTCCGTGTAGGCCTTGGAGAAGTCCTTCATGGCGCTTATGATGTTCACGAGGAGCAGCGACGCCGCCTCGGCCGACGACACGCGCTGGAGGTCGCGCATGAGGCTGGTCGCTCGCTCGTAGTGCCCGTCCACCTCCTGCGCCTGCTTGTCCATGAGCGGCACCGTCGTGCGCAGCTCCACTATTACATCCTGCATCTTCATGGCAAATCGTCCTTTCGCTGAAACGCCTCCCCGTCCGCCCCGCCGAGGAAACCCGGCCAAGAACTTGGGCGACGGGGCGGACAGGAGGCAATGTCTTACCGTTCGAGCTTCCAGGCCTTCGCGAGCTTGGACGCTATCACCTCGTCGTAGATGGCGGCCTCATACTTCGCCACCGCGCAGAGCGCCTTCTCGAACGCCTGCTGGTCCTTCTTGGAGAGAACTACGTTGTTGCCGTCCATCACCTTCTCGAGCTTCGTCAAAAGGCAGCACGTGTGCGGCCCCTCGGCGATCTCCTTCCACGCCTCCTCGCCGATCGCCTTCTTGACGCGGGCGTGGCGCTTGCGGTCCATCTGCGACCAGGGGTAGGCTGCGAGCCACTCCTTGGTGCCCCACTTGGGGGCTGCGGTTGTCTTATTTTCGTTCTTCATCTTGGTCACCCTCCCAGGTGTTTTGTTAAGGGCCCCGCGGCCGGGCAGATATGGGCGGATCGTCCGTCCGCGGGGCACGTGGATTACTTTTTCGCCTTGCCGCCCTTGTCGCACGCCTTGGCGGACTTGCCGCCCTTGTCGCACGCCTTGGTCGTCTTGCCGCCCTTGGCGGCGCACTTGGTGCCTTTGCAGGCCTTCTTAGCAGTAGCCATTGTTGGCTCTCCTTCCTGGTTTGTGTTTCCCTCCTCCGGCGCCACCGCGGCCCCGGCGAGATCGTTGTTCTCCGGGAAGAACTCCTCCCGTATCTTCTCGATGGTCCCTATGAGGTCGTCCATCCTCATCTCCCCGGCGAAGGCCGGGAGCTCCCGCACCGCTTCGTCCATGTGCGCAAGGCACATGACCGCGTGGTCGAGATGGACGTCTATCATGAGGTTGCGCATCGTGTCAATGACTCCATACCCCCCGCGTTCCTCGAGCGTGAGCCTCGCGATCCTTGCGGCCGTAGTGGACGAAACCTCCGTCAGCGCGCGCTCCTCCGCCCGCTGCAGCAGCCCCACGGCGAACCACAGGTGCGACTTGTAGCCGATCAGCACTTCGCCGAGGTTTATATAGGCGCGGGCTATCAGCACGATGCTGTCGGGGAGCTCCAGCCTATGCGGGACGCGCCCAAGCTCCGCCGCATGGTACAGCGCGGCCGAGAGGTGCTTGACCGCGCACTGCGGGCACCCGGGCGTGAACAATTCGTCGACTACCTTCATTCTCCCTCCTCTCTCGTCCCCTCGAGGAACGCTATGAACGGTGCCGCGCACAGGTACGCGAACGGCGTTATCGGTACGAGCGCCGCCAGCAGGACGAGCGCGCGCAGCGCGTCTCCAGTCGAGCGGCGCCGCTCGCGACTGAACAGGTACGACCAGCAGGCATTGACGGGTTCGACGGTCATCATGTAGCCGCGGCCCGCGCCCCGGCAGAAGCGCGTCATGCCTCGCCTCCCTTGCGGAAAAGGACGAGCGCGCCCCTTGGGTTTGCCGGAGTTGCACCACAAAGCCACCGCAGGCGCGGCCGCAAGGCACGCAAGCAGCAGAAGCGGAGGCAGGCAGGTGACCGCGAACAACTCGTCAACGCTGTTCATCGTCTTCCTCCCCGGGCTCCGGCGCGTCGGCGGCGTACAGCAGCGCGGCCAGCGGCGCAATGACAAGATAGATGACCGGCGTCAGCGGCACCAGCACCGCGAGCAGCGCGAGGCTCGCCATCAGGTCGCCGAACGAATAGCGCCACTCGCCGCACAGGATGTAGCTCCAGCACAGGTTCACGAGCGACGCATAGAAGCAGTAGCCCTTCGCGGACTTCTTCCAGAACCCACTCACTTCGTGCCCTCCTTCCTGAACAGCACGAGCGCGTGCCACACGCCCGTCGCCGCGTCGCAGGTGAAGAGCGCGACGGAAACCGACCCTCTGACGACGCCGTCCCCGAGGACGTCGAGGCCGAACGCGTAGTCGCGGGCGTAGCCGGGCGCCTCGTACTTCGTCTGGACGCAGCCCGAGACGACCACGGCGTGGAGCCCCGACTCCGCCCTGAAGACCTTGCGGACGGTGCCCCCCGTCGTCTCCCTCGCCTTCGCCAGCCTCCACGCCTTGGTGCGGCGCTGGCACTCCCTGACCTCCCCGTTCCCGGCGAGGACGTTCCTCTCGAGCCATTCCTTCGTGGCGAACGCAGGCACGCTTGCCTTCATATCTCCTCCAGACTCACGGCGCCCGGGATCGCCGTGGATTTCATGGGCGTCTCGAGCGACCGGCTCAGCCTTATGCAGAGCCTCCTCGACGACACCTTCTCCCCTCCCGGGAGGGTTCTGTTGCAGACTCCCCAGTAGAACTCGCCCTTGCCGACGATCCGCGTCCTCGGGCTCTCGCAGACCACGCGGAACAGCGCGTCGAGCACCTGGTCGAGCACAGGGCCCTCTACGCCGGCGGCCCGCGCGATCCTCTCGCGGTCGTCCCATACCGGGTCCCATCTCTTGGTAGGCGCGGACATCAGTCGACCCTCCTTATCGGCGGAAGCCCGCCTCCCTGCACGACCACGACGAGCGGCTGCTTGAGCTTGTCGCCGCCTTCGCCGCCCTCGCCGTCCTTGCCGTCCGCGGACGCCACCTTGCCGGCTTCGGAAAGCCCCAGGATGGTCTGCTCGGTCTTCGCGGCCGCCGCCCACGCCTCGGTGCCCGACTTGACGGACGCCTGCTCGAGGTTGATCGCCTCGATCGCCTTGTTGCGCAGGTGCTCCGCCTGCTCCAGCTGCTCCTTGAAGACCTTGTTGCGCTTCACGATCCGGGTCTCCGCGAGCTCCATCCTCGAGATGTCGTCCCTCGCCTGGATGTCGCGGCGCCTCGCCTCGGCCCACTTGTAGTTGGCGACCCACATGAGGACCGTGCGCTCGGGCACGAGCACCGCCTTGGTGATGTCGGCCACCGGCTTCCCCTCGATGAGCATGAGGCGCTTCGCCCTCTCGCGCTTCTCCGGGTCGTCGTAGCCGGGGTAGTACTCGGCTATCTCGTGCGGCTCGATGCCCGGGAGATCCGAGGCGTTGTCCTCGAGCGCGGCGTCCTTCGCGGCCTCGACGGACGTGTCCGCCTTCTGCACGGCGTTCGGCCCGCCGAGGTTCACGGCCAGCTGCCCGATGGGGTTCCCGAACTCGTCGAGCATTATGTCGTCGACCGGGTTCATGCCATCCTCCTTTTCGCGTACTCCGCTATGAGCAGGGCCTCGCAGACCCCGTCATGGGGCTTCTGGCACTTGGGCGTTCTGCGGAGGTCGACCCCCGGGAACAGCCTCTGCGCGGCCGCCACGGACGTATTCTTGTCGGATGTGCAGGAGAACTCCTTCTTCCATTTAATCGGGCGGACGAGTTCGTACGGTATGCGGAAGGCTGTGAGCAGACCGAGTATGAAGCCGAAGTTCTGGCCGAACGAGAAGCAGCTCGTCACGCCCTGCCCGGGCATGGCGCCCACGTGCTCGACCACGCAGAATACCTTTACGGAGCCGCCTACGCCGAGGATGGCGTTCAGCTCCTGCTCGGCCACGGACAGGTCCAGCCCGCGCAGCTGCCTCAGCTGGTCGGCGTAACCGCGTTCGTCAAACGGAACTACAATCGGAGTGTCGCGGTAGCCGAGTATGGCCATCGCGCCGTCCTTGCCGGGGTCAAATCCGATTGCTATGTTTTTCATGGTGCCCATATTATACCAAATCTCCTTGGCTCGTGTCAACGGGGCTATTCGGGTTTTTTCGTGAAGTCGTACGCGATCCTCCACGTCCTGCCCTCCTCGGAGTATTCGAGGTTGTAAGCGTCCTTGGAGAGCATCGACTTGAGGGCGGTGCCGAGGTCCTGGCGGTCGAACTCCCTCGCGAGCGTGGGGTCGGACGACGTGAGCCAGCGGTAAAGCGCGTTGAGCGTCCCCTTGAACGCCCACTGCCCGTCCTCTTTGGGGTCGCGGAGCGCCTTCGCCGCGTCCACGCAGTCGAAGATCGCCTCGAGGATCACCGGGGTCGTACCGTTCTCGAGCGACGCCCTGCGGAGCTCCGGGTGCTGCCACGCCTTGACGCCGTAGCGCGGGTCGCGGAACTGCACGGGAATCTCGAACGTGCGGAGGAACCTCGCGAAGTGCGGGAGCTCCTCGGCGAGCCAGCGGAGGTTGTCCGCCCACACGTCACAGAACTCGAACTTCACGTCCGAGAAGCGGAGCATCATGAACTTGTCCTCCGTCGACTGCTCGAGCGACGGGATGACCGAGAGGGACTGCGGGTCGAGGTTCGACAGGATGACGACGCGCCCGTGCCACGGAAGCGCATTCACCGCGGAGCCGAACTTCTCCTCGTAGCGTATGGTCTGCAGGGCGACCGCGGTCTTCAGGCGCTCCGTGAAGCCCTTGAACCCGTGCTTCGTGAGCGTGCCGAGGCAGTCGTCGATGTAGTGGACGGGCGCGTTCGCCAGCGCCCCCGTGAACCGGTTGTTCTCGATGTAGTAGCTCTTGCCGTTGTCGGCCCCGCCCATCAGCTGGGCGAGGAGCTGGCTCGCGAAGAAGGACTTGCCGGTAGACGCGGGTCCCGCGATCACCAGGGCCTGGCCCGTGCCCTTCACCCGGCGGGTCGAGTCGTTGTAGAAGTGCGCCATCCACGAGAGGAGGCGCGGCAGCTGCTCGTCCGCGACGGTCAGGACCTTCTCCGGCTTCGCGCCGTCCGCGACCCACTTCTCGTAGGCGGCCTTGCCGCGGGCGAAGTAGCACGTGAGGAGCCGGTGGATGTGAGGGAAGTCCCGGACGGCGAAGTAGTTGTCCCACCCCGCCTTCAGCGGGTCGTCGCGGTACTCCTTCGGGAGACCCGGGTACGCCTTCACGTCGTCGTTCGTGACGGGCGAGGGCTTCGCCGGGGCCTTGAGCGTGACGGTCGAGATGTTGAGGACGTCGCCGCCGAGCGCCTCCGAGTAGATGCGGCCGGCGGGCTCGTAGAGGAGCGGGGCCACGAACTGCACGGAGTTCTTCGCCTGGATGGTCTTCACGGCCCGCCCGACGTCCGAGAGCTCCTCGCCCTTCGGGACCTTGTCGGAGAGCCCCGCCTCGAGCACCATGTCGGAGCGGAGGTTCCGCTCGTTCCTCGGCTCGAAGTGCGGGCGCTCGCGGTCGCGCAGGAACCGCCAGTAGACGTCCTTGGACGAGAGCCACATGGTATCCTCGTAGAACGGGGCCATCGACTTCGCCGTGTACTGGTCGACGAAGCCCTGGCCGAGCAGCGTCCTCCACGACACGAAGCCGTTGTCGTGCGGCGTGTAGACGCGCAGGCCCCCGGGCGTGAACTGCGCGGCGGACGTGTTGTCGGCGTCCGCGTCCCAGAAGCGGACGCACCTTGCGCCGAGCGAGATGTCCTTCGGGGCGCCGTGCGGCCACTCGCGCTTCCTGATCTCCTCGGCGGCCGCGTCGAACGGGACGTCGATGCGCTCGTTCATCATGCGGGAGCACTCGCGCTCGAAGAGCTTGGCGTCCCACAGGATCACCTCGTCGGCGGAGACGCGGGCGTTCTCCTCGAACGGGTGCCACTCGCGCCCGATGTCGATGACCTGCGTCGGCTTCTCGGAGGACTTGTCGTACCCCGCGCCCCACAGCGCCACCTTCATCTTGGCGGCCATGACCTCCATGAGGCGCGCGGCGTGCGTGTTGTTGAGGAGGCTCACCGGGCGGTCGAGGAGCCAGTAGAGGTGCAGCTTCCCGCCGTGGGAGAGGCTCCACCACGCCGGGTGGAACCGGCGCGGCGCCTTCGCCTTGAACGCCTCCATCTGGTCCGCCCCCACGGGCGAGTCGTAGTCCGCGGCGAAGCCGTGCAGCACGGCGGCCGGGTTGGCGACCGATACCGCCCTCGTCGGGTCGCGCCCCTCGACGAGCAGGAGCAGCCAGTGCTTCGTCGTCGCGTCGCGCCACCTGCGCTTGTACTCGTTCGTACCGAGGGCCAGCACCTCGGGGGCGACCCGCACGTTCCACGGGTCGTTGAGAATCTCCACCTCGTCGGTCGCGAGGTTCGGGAGAGAAAGAAAGTGTACCTTGCTTGCGTTCATTTCGTGTACCTCTCGAAAATTCCTCCTTCGACCTCGAGCGGAAGACCCTCCGTCCAGTCGGATATGAGCTCGCCGTGCGTCATGATGCGCGGAATCTCTTCCTGCGCAAGGTCGGAGTCCTTTATCGGAATTTCGACGACTATCTCGTCGTACACGGACCAGACGTAGCGCCACGTAGGGTGCACGCGCTCGATCTCTATCGCGGCATACGCCATGATGTCGCGGCACGACGCCTGCGTCAGGTTCTCGCATATCTTGCCGCCGTTCATGAACCTGCGCTCGCCCGACCTCGTGAAGCGCCCGGATATGGCGGTCTCCACGCGCTCCTCCCGCTCCCCGTCCTCGTTCACCACGATCTTCGCCACCTGCTGTATCTTCGGCTCGAAGTACCGCTTCACGCGGCCGGAGGGGAGGCGGTACGCCACGGTCCTGGCTCCGGAGCGCGCACGCTCTGTGAAGACGTCCGCGAGCTCCTTCCACATCTCGACGACCTTGGGGTTCGCCGCCCTCCACAGCTGGTGGATGCGCTCCGAGTAGACGAGCTGCCCGACGGCGTACCGGTTCTCCTCGGCGTACGGGTCGCCCTTTATGCCCAGCTGGTTGCGGATCATGAACATGAGCCGCCTGCTCTGCCTTATGTCCGGCCACTCCTCGACCGGCGAGGACGGCATCTCGAACCCGCCCTCCTTGCACTTGACGATGAACGTGGCCGGCCCCATGCCGTAGCCCTTGCCGAGGCCGATCTGCTTGTTGAGCTGGTACTTGTCGGGGTCGGTGTGCTTGAGGTCGATGGTGCCGCCTTTGGAGTCGAACAGGCCGAGTCGCACGGCGACGGTCTGGTAGAGGTTGTCGGCTTCGGTCTTCATCAGCTCGAAGAAGTCCGTGTCTCCGGCCGCCCACAGGACGTGGCGGGCCTCGTTCTGCGAATAGTCGTATATGGCGAACATGTGGCCGGGCCTCGGGATTATCATGCCGCGCATGTCGACGCCGGCCCCTCCGAACACCTCGGGGTTGCCCTTCAGTATCGGCTTCTTCGCCATGTTCAGCATGTTGACGGCGGGCGACGACTCCCTCGACGTCTCGTCCTCCTTGGCGTTGCCGGAGTCGCGGCCCGTGTGGGCGCCGAAGTACTTGAAGGGCGGGTGGAGGAACCCGTCCGAGTCGACGGTCTGGATGATGTTGTCGACGCGCTTTGCGTGCATGTTTATCGACGAGTAGTCCTGACGCGCCTTCACGTACGGGATCGTCCCGTTCTTCTCCGCCCACTTCATGAACTCGGCGGACTTCTTGGCGAAGGACTTCGGAAGCGTGTAGCCGTCCGCGAGGAGCTGCTTCTTGAGCGCAGTCGACGACTGCGCCGAGGACTCGGGGCACCACGGTATCTGCGCCTCGGCCCGTAATAGGGCGCTCGAGAGCTCCTTCTGCGCCTTCTTCGCGTACTCGACGTTTATCTTCACGCCCATCTTGATGGACTCGCGCTTCTGCCTGGATATGGCGCGCTCGAGGAGGGGCCACTCCTTCGCCCAGTGGAGCCACAGGTCGTGACACTCCACGGCGTCCGAGCCGCCGTACTCGTAGAGCGCGGCGAAGTCCTCGTCGTTGAGCGAGTAGACCGTGCGGCCGTCCATCCCGGCGCGGACCTCCTTCGAGATGACCTTGCCCTCGAGGACCTCCATCGCGCCCTTGAGGTTACGGGGGGCCGCGAGGTAGACGGACATGTCGGCCGTGCAGTTCCACTCGTTCTCGAGGAGGAAGGCCGGCAATACGCCCTTCCTGGCGAGTACGTCCGTGACGACGGAGTCGAACCCGGCGTTGTGCGCGAGCAGGATGCGGCCCTTCAGGTTCTCCCACCCGTCGAACTTCTCCGGCCTCCCGATGTAGAGCTGGCGCCCGTCGGCGAGCTTGCGGTAGACGGACTTGTCGTCGCGCCTGCGCGTCACGACCTTGCCCTCCTCCCAGTCGTCCTCGAAGATTCCGTCGTCGGTTATCTCCCAGCCGCATATCGCGACGAGGTACGCGTCGAAACGCGGGTCCGTGCAGTACTGCAGGACCGGCATCTTGGTGAGCGAGTACCCGGCCTTCGAGTCGTAGAACGTCTCGTAGTCTATGGCGACGGCGGCCTTGTCGCGCTCCTCGGTGGCTACCGTGTACTTGAACTGGTCCTTCAGCGAAGAATTGGTTTCCATGGTCATATTGGTTCCCTCCGTTGTGTCATGCGAGGGCGTCGCGCATCGACGTCGTGCGCCGCGCCTCGGCCTCTGCGTTGAACGCGGCCACCGCGGCCTTCGCCAACCCCACCAAACCCCTCAGCGTAGACGCAAGGTACCCGCGCTCGACCTTGCGCTGGAACCGCCCGCTCCTGTCGGTGCGGTACCGCATCTGCGTCATCTTCCTCTGCACCGCGGCGAACAGCCTCGCGGCCTTCACCTCGGCGCGCCCTCCGCGGCACTCGCGCTGCGCCCTCCACAGGAGGTGCTCCGCGAACCTGCCCATCGACAGCATGCCGAACGCGGGCCTGGCGAGGAGGTTCCCCTCCTCCAGGTACCACGCGTACGGGTGCGCGAGCCTGCGCCACTCGGGGTTCGTCAGCCTCCACGGCTGCATCACCTCCGACCAGCGCTTCACCACGCCGTCGCCGCGCTCGAACACGAGCGTCTCGAATCCGTTGCTCTTTGCCTTCCTCTGCATGACGCCACGCATTATATCATATCACCTTGGCTCGTGTCAATGGGGTGGAGAAAGATTTTTTCCGCGGGGCAAAAAAGGCCCCGCCCGCGCCAGACGGCGCGGACGGGGTCCGTGTAGGGTCAGTAGCTCTCGGGCTCCTCGCCGTCGTCGCAGAGGACGGGCGTCTCGCAGCCGAGCCTCGCGCACTCCTCGTAGCACTCGGGGCAGCACGGGCACCACAGTTCGGGTCCGCCGAACCGCGGGTCCCGCTCCGCCTCCCTCCGCGCCACGACGCCCGGGTGCCTGCACACCCGCTCGGGGAGCCCGGGCCTGCGCCGCAGCTCCCCGGTGCAGTGGACGCACCACCTCTTCGTGGTACCGCCCACGTCAGAGCTCCCCGTCGCCCGCGTCGGAGTCGTCCGCCGAGAGCGTCACGTTGTCGAAGTACGCCTGCAGGTCCGCGAGCGCGGCCTCGTCGAGCGCGTCCCCCGTGCGCACCGTGATGAGCGGGGCTGGGTACGTCGAGTTGCCCACGCTGCGCTTCACCATCGTGGTGCCGAGGCGGAACACGACCGGGGTCTCCCTCAGGTCGAACTTCCACGGCTTGCCCTTGTTCTCGGGCTTGGCCGCGAACGCCGCGTACATGCGCGCCACGATGCTCTTGAGCCCGTTCGCCGCCTTCTTGTAGTGGTGCTTCGCGAACTCGAACACGATCGGCGTGTAGAGCTCGCCGCCCACGACCGCGAGGTCGAAGTCGTTCGAGGTGAACGTCTCCGGGATCTTGGCGAGGCCGAAGAACTCGATGAGCGGGCCGCACGTCCCGGTGAACCCGGGCATCGGGATGCGCTTGTACTTGACGCGGCCGCTGTCCTGGTACACCCCGTCCGGCACCGTCTGCGCCTGCGAGAGCCCCGCCTCCGCCGCGAACGCAATGCACTCCTTGAGGGACTGCGGCGTGCGCTCGGGGTGCACCGGGTCGGGCAGGCCCACGCGCCAGCGCCTCGGCATCGGGCCGTCCGGGGCGACGTCCTCCATCACGCCCTCGCGGACGAAGCAGCCGATGAACTTCACGGCGTTCGCCTCGCCCGGGCCCATCAGCCGGCGGTAGCCGGTCTGCGCTCCCCTCGAGATGTACACCGATCCGATCTCCGCCGGGGGCTCCCCGTCGGCCGGCTGCCACGCGCCGACGCCGTGGCGTATCTTGCACCACGCCGCCTTGTGGGCGATCGCGGCCTTCTGCTGCTCGGCCGTCGTGACGACCGCCGTCGTTTCGGGCGCGGCGGCGACTGCCGTCGTGGACTCCTGGCCGTCGTCGACGGCCTCGAACTTCTTACCCTGTACTTTACTCATTTTTCCTGTCTTTCCTTGTCTTTCCTTGTTTTACCTAAGCCGCCGGGAGCACCCGCCCCCGGCGGACACTCCTATGCGACGGCCAGCGTGACGCCGATCTGCAGAACGTGCAGCAGCTGGTCCTGGACCAGGTTGATCCGCTTCCTGTTCGCCTTCATGTCGTCCACGACGGCGTGCACGACCGTGTTTGCGGCCACCAGCCACGCCAGCCTGGGCGAGTCCCACAGCGGGAGGCACACGAGCAGCGACCAGTACAGCGCATGGCAGACGAGGGCGGCGACGTAGTCGAGGCAGTAGGCGTCGGGGGTTCTGCCCCCGAACGCCCTGTCCCACCACGCCTTCTGCTTTCCGTTGGCCAGCCACCCCTGCAGCGTGTAGTCCGCCACGAGGTGCGCCAGCAGCATGAGAAGAACTGCGTGGACGACTGTCATCACAGCTCTCCGATCTGGACCGGCGCCTTGTCCTTCTTCACGGCCTTGGTCCAGCGCACTACCGGCGCGCCGGACACCATGAACGGCTCCAGCGCCTTCTTTACGGCGTCGGGCGCCTTGGACTTCTGGTAGCCGCAGCTGGCGATGAGGTACTCGGCGACCATCTTGAGGTCGACCGCCGTCATGTTCCCGTCGAGCTCGGCGTCCGTGAACCCGAACGTCGACTTGAGCTTGTCGCGTATCTCCTGCTGGCGCGACGTGTCGATCTTGCTCGGCCCCCTCGCCACCACGACCTTCCAGCCGGGAGGGTTGACGCCCGGGTGGGTCTCCGACCACACCTTGTACTCGTCCTTCCTCGCCTTGATGTACGCCTCGAGGACCGAGATGAGCTCGCGGCAGAGGCCGACCTGCTCGATCGGCAGGAGCTCCAGCGGCTTCCTCATCGTGTCCACCGTCGGGATCGCGTCGGACGAGAACACCGTCGGGGCCGCGAACTTCGCGACCGCCACGGTCTGCGAGGCCATGTACGGGCACATCCCGACCCCGGCCTCGCCGTCGTTCCAGTGGCAGTACTGGCAGTAGTCGCCGGGGCAGCCGCAGATCGACGGGTCGTTGTTGGAACGAGAAGCTCGTTCTTCGATCGCCGCGATCCTCTGGCCCCACCTGGCGAAGTCCTCCTCCGTCAGCTCGAGGCGCAGCTGCGCGTCGTCCTCCAGGCGCGGCGCGATGATCTGGCAGACGATGACCTTGTGCGCGGGGCACAGGCGGTTCACGTCGCACGCGTACGCCGCGAGCTGCAGCGAGAAGTCCTTCTCCACGCGGTTCGTCTTGTAGTCCAGGATGAAGACCGCGCCCTCCGCCGTGACGACCATGAGGTCGATGTACCCGTGGCGCCCGCCGCCGCGGTCAACCTCGCACTCCGGGTAGAGGCCCGGGCGCAGGGGACTCTTCCTCGGCTGGCCCTTGACGGGCCTGAGGCGGTAGTCCTTGTACACCTGCATCTGCTCGCCCACGATCCCCGAGAGGACCTGGACCGCCTCCTGCACGAGCCTCCGCAGGTCCGGGCTCATGT
>Ga0310786_10003118_pt1 | contig 24423 bp, 22 predicted proteins | sample AusTroGonzalo_MG_FD_203881 | JGI IMG/M metagenome (GOLD analysis project Ga0310786, IMG submission 203881) | Bovine rumen microbial communities from tropical cattle in Woodstock, Queensland, Australia - Gonzalo_03 (v2) (version 2) | ecosystem: Host-associated > Mammals > Digestive system >...
GTCCGGTACCCATAACCTTCGCAATATTTCTCATAGATTTCTTTCTTAAATTCAAAACTGTATTTCATATTAAAACCCCCGAAGTTGTTCAACTTCAGGGGTTCACTTCAAAATCCGAGGGGCCTTCATATATGACAGGAGTTAAATTAGAGTCCGAAGTAAGCGCATGTATTGGTCCACTCGGGAGTTGTAGCGAATGCCTGAACCAGATCTGCTCTGGATGTGCCGGATCTAAGAACGCCAACCCAATTGTTCAATCCGGGTGTGTCAGGATTTCTTCCGAAGAAGACCTTGTACAATGCTGTTACATAAGCTTCATCGCTCAGGTTTCTGTTGTTGAATTCCTGGCTCTGGAGGATAGTAAGGATAACGTCATTAGCTGTGCGCTCGCCGCTCATGATGCTGTTAACCCAGTAAGCTCTGCCTGCGTCATCGGATGTTCTTCCGAGTGCTGCGATATAGATTCTGTCTACGAAGTAGCCGAGAACCTGCTGTCTTACTACTGTAGCGGACTGTCCGCGGTTGTTGGCATAGATAGCGCCGATAGTTCCTGCGATATCCCAGTTGGTGAGCATAGCTCTCGATACATTGCCTCTGTTTGTTCCGATTACGAACTCAGGGGCTTCGTTAGTATCGATAGGGATTCCTGCGAGTGTGGATTCTGCAACACGCAGAGCTACTCTTAAGTTGGAGCTTGCTCTGTTTGTCTCGTCCAGAGATGTTGTGTTGATAACCGCATATGCATCCTGTCTGGCGCACTCGAGACATGTTCTAACGTCTGTCGGGAGCTGGTCGTAGTAGATAGAAAGCAGTGCGGATGATGAATCATAAAGATCCAGGAAATAGGTTCTTGTAGCGTCGTCTACTACATCACCGGATGCCGCCATTGTCGCAGCAGGTGACATAGCGACAGCCATTGCAGCAGTGAGCACAATAGCCGTGATCTTCTTTCTTAGTGATAGCTTCATTTTTCATTACCTTCCTTCCATTATCTGTTTAACAATTAAAGGGGACCGACCGAAGTCGGCCCCCATAATAATCTATCTATGTAGTATCAGTACTTGGGCTCGAGCAGACCGTAGTCGCCGTCGTTTCTCTTATAAACTACGCATACCGAATCAGTGTCGGCATCGAGGTATACGAGGAAGTTGTGTCCGAGCATCTCCATCTGGAGGATAGCATCTTCGGAAGTCATAGGTCTCAACTCGAAAGTCTTACGACGTGTGATCTTCGAATCTTCCGGTGCATCCGCGATGTAATCGAAGTCGGAAGCGTTATCATCCTCGAGATAACTTGCGATCTGAGGATACTCCTTCTTCCTCTTGAGGAACTTTGTCTTGTGTCTTCTGATCTGGGATTCGAGCTTATCAATAGCTCTGTCGACTGCAGTAAGGATTTCTTCGTCTCTTGCCTCTGCTCTGTAGATTCTGTTGTCGAGCTTCATTGTGATCTCGACTACCATCTTTGTTCCTTCGGGTCTGATACGAACGTTGCAAGAACCCTCATCGCCAAAGTACTTGTCAAATTTCCTGAGCTTGTCGGTGATCTTGGTTTCTAATCTCTCACCAATCTTAATTCCGTTGCCCTGTGTAGTGATCTTCATGAAATCACATCCTTCCTGTAGAGGTTCTAAGGATTTTCATCCTGATTTAATTATAAGGATAAAAATATTAACTTACTGTAAAAGTATCAATTATTCTGAATAATTACTTCAAAATCATGTATAATGGCGTTGAGTATAAAAACGAGATTTTCGGAGGTTTGCAATATGGCATTGTTCGATCCTAAGGCTAAGATTATTTCCAGCTATCAGAGAGCTATCGATGATCGTACTTCTTCTATCCGTAAGTACTATGATGAGATTGGTAAGCTTTACTATGATCAGTACAAGGATATGAACGTTGATAATACTAAGGACATCAACACACGTTGTGAGGCTATCACAAGACTCGGCAATGAGATCGAGGACTACAAGCTGAAGATCCTCTTTGAGAAGGGTCTCAAGAAGTGCCCTAACTGCGGTACTGAGAACAGCCTCGAGTACGGTTTCTGCTTCAAGTGCGGAACTAAGTTTGATGAGGATTCTGCCAAGGAGCCTAAGACAGATTTCGAAGAGGCTGAGGCTTTGGTCGAGGAAGCTGCCAAGGAAGAGGCAGCTCCCGCTGAAGAAGAGAAGGCTGAAGAGCCTGCTTCTGAAGAGGCAGAGGAGAAGGCTGAAGAGTAATACCTTCGCTGATCTTGAATTAATAACCGCCCGGATACTCGGGCGGTTTTTCTTTGCTTTAATTCAGTGTGAGTTTCGTGCAGAACGATTCGAATAAGTCTGAGTGAGAAGAAGCGATGAATACGCGTTCGCCTATGTTGTCTCGTATGTAGGACACTGCTCTGGCGGCATTCTCGTCATCGAGTCCCGTCAGCGGTTCGTCCATGATGAGCGCGTCGGAAGACGCAAGCACTGCGCGTACTATCTCGACTCTGCGAGCGGTTCCGCCTGACAGTTCGCTTATCTTCTTGTGAATCTCTTCCTGCGGTACAAGCTTCGTAAGCTCGGATACGATCTTGTCTTCGGTAAGTTCGGGGCAGGCGAGCTTCACGTTCGCGACAGCATCTAGCGATGCGATAAGACGCGTCTCCTGGAACACGGGAGCGAATCTGCATCCTTCATGCGCCCCATCGAAAACAACCTTTCCTGCATCAGCTTCTTCGAGGCCTTCTACTATCCTGATAAGTGTCGTCTTGCCGATGCCGGATTCGCCCTCTATGACGACGGGCTTTCCTGATTCGAATACATAAGACAGATTATCGATTACGCTTATGCCGTTATAAGATTTGCTGATGTTATTAAGTTCTATCTTCATGCGGACAGCAGCCTCCTTATAACAGCGGACATAACCTTCTCGAACAGATACGAGAGAATGACTGCACAGAATGTCCATGCGAACAGATCGTCAGTCGCGAGTGATATCTTCGACAGATAGATTCCCGCACCGAGTGACTGAAGAGGACGTCCGATTACTTCGGCTGCGATGCCGCTCTTAAATGCCATACCGCTGCTTATCGAGATAGCGCTCGTAAGATGAGGTGCGATAGAAGGCAGGTATACGTAGCGCGCTTTGTCCTTGTTTCTGAAGCGGAACAGTTTCCCTAATTCGATGAGTTTATTGTCGGTCGAATCAAGACCTGAGAGAACGTTCACGTAGATCATAGGGAAGACTACCAGTGCACTGATAACGACTGACAGTGATGATGCCCCAGCCCAGATGATAACGAGGATAACGAAGCTCGCGACAGGTATGGATTTGATGACTGATACGGGAGGTGTTACGAATTCGCGGAATAACTTGAATCTGTAAGACAGACATGCGAATCCGATGCCTAAAGCAAGACCTATAAGGAAGCCTGCGGTGATCTTAAGGACCGTCATGAGGACTGACATCCAGAAGCCCGCAGTGACTCCGAGTCTTATAAGTGCAAGCAGGGCCTCGTAAGGCCCTGCCAGCAGAATTGAATTATGAACGAGTAAAGAAGCAGCCTGCCACAGAACAAGCCAGAAAAGAACTATGACAGTCTTTCTAACGGCAGGCTTATTCAACTGATCAACCTACGTAGTAGAAGTCGTCACCCGGAAGAGCTCCGCCGATCGACTGGGGATTAGCCTCGTAAAGTGTCTCGAGGTAACCCTGAAGGTCTGTCTTCATCTCATTACCGGTTACACATACGACATTGCAAAGAGGGATTGCTCTCTGTGCGATGGGTGCTGCGCCTACGATACCGAGGTCAACGATGAGGTCTGCTGTGTGCTCTACGTTCTGGTTAGCTTCGATAACGCTGTTGTGATGATCAACAATGAAGTTAGCTACAGCCTCGGGATGCTCCTCGAGGAATTCTGTTCTTACTACAGTAACGCCAGTTACGAGACGTGAATCGGAAGTAACTCCGTTCCACTCATCGTCGAGGGAGAAAGCGATGCCGAGACCGTCAACCTGAGCCATGGCTGCTGTGGCAGCGGGCTGGGGAAGGATAGCGATCTGATCGGGATCCTGCTGCAGGGATGCGATTACTTCAGCACCCTCAGTCTTGAAGTCCAATGTGCAGTCAGTGATGCCGTACTGCTCGAGAAGATAGTTGATAGCATACTCGGGAGTAGCGCCTTGGCCTGTTGTGATTACAGTTCTGCCTGCAAGGCTTCCGACGGACTGAATGTCAGAGTTAGTGCTCAGGCAGTAAAGAACACCATATGTGTTAATGTCGATAACTCGGATACCGCCTTCAGTGCGGTTATAAAGTGTTGCTGCGAGGTTTGCAGGGATAAGCGCGATATCAAGGTCGCCGGAGTTAAGCGAAGCGGCGATCTCATCAGGCATTGTAGCTACCGTAAAGTCATAAGAGGAATTCTCGATAGCGGAATTCTCATCCATCATGTTGGCAATACCGATAGTTGTAGGGCCGGAAAGGGAGCCTACGCGTACGTTAACTGCTTCCTCGGAAGCCTTGCATCCGGTAAGCAGTGTAGCTGCTACGGCAAATGTAAGTGCCAAGCCTGTAATCTTGTTCAAAAGTCTCATAATTATGACCTTCTTTCTATTTAGAACTATTATAAAGTCAACGGCATTATACTACTTTTTAAGAAGAATTTGACGATTTTAAGATCAGCGATTATAATAAGCGAGTTGTTTTCAACAAATAACGTTTCCGCGCACGAGAGGGGGGAAAAAGAATGTCAGAGATCAGAGTTAAAGAAGGCGAGTCCCTCGACAGCGCACTTCGTCGTTTCAAGCGTTCATGCGCAAGATCCGGTGTACTTGCAGAAGTACGTAAGAGAGAGCACTACGAGAAGCCCTCTGTAAAGCGTAAGAAGAAGTCTGAGGCTGCTAGAAAGCGCAAGCACTGATAACTTCTTATAGATCAGAAACATCGAGACTTCGGAAGTATTTCCGAAGTCTTTTTTGTGCTACAATATTCTCAAAATATTTAAGTGAGATTTATAGTATGTTGCTGACTTCGCAGAAGTGGCGTTGTGTGGTCGAGGAACCTTTCTCGAGCACTGATGCTTTGTTTGAGTCATTATTAAAGATACACGGGATAGAGACTCCTGAACAAAGGGAAGACTTCCTTAAGGACAAGGGTGCGGAACTTTATGATCCGTTCCTGTTTAACGACATGCGTAAGGCTGTCGATCTTATCTGTGACACGATAAGCAATAACAGAAGGATCCTCGTCTATGGAGACTACGACTGTGACGGCGTCACGGCCACCTCTATTCTTGTAAGATATTTCAGAAGTCATAACTGTGACGTTTCCTATATCGTTCCTAACAGAGAAGAACACGGTTACGGACTTACGAAGAACATCATCGAAGACGTACTCGTAAGAGATCCTTATCTCGTCATTACAGTAGACTGCGGTATCACCAACATGGATACCATCGCCGAGCTTAAGCAGAAGGGCATCAAGGTTATCGTTACGGACCACCATAACGTTCAGGATGAGATTCCCGATGCTGATGCGGTAATCTGCGCTAAGCGTGAGGACAACACATATCCTTTCCGCGACCTGTGCGGTGCGGGTGTCGCGATGAAGATCGTTCAGGCTATGGGAATGGATAAGAGATTCCCTGTATCCGGTTCAGTCTGGCGTCAGGCTATCGAACTTGCAGGTATCGCTACCATCGCTGACCTCGTAGGCGTAGTCGACGAGAACAGAACTATCGTTAAGAAAGCATTCATCAGCATGAAGGAACCGGTCAATCCCGGTATCCGCGTCATGAATGAACTTCTCATGGAGAAGGGAAGCGCACGTAAACTCGACGAGACTTTCATCTCCTTTAATTTCGTCCCCCGCGTTAATGCTGCGGGAAGGCTTTACGATTCATCTGAGGCCTTGAACCTCTTCCTCGAAGACGATGAGGAGAAGGCAAGAGAAGCAGCTGTAGCTCTCGGCAACCAGAATGACGAGCGCAAGCAGATCGAGGCCGGAGTTTATGAGGAAGCCGTAAAGCAGATCGAAGATATAAGAAGACCTGACGAGTGGAGCCTTGCTAATACCAAGGGACCTATCGTTGCTTATGCTGCCAACTGGCACCAGGGAGTGCTCGGTATCGTGGCAGGAAGAATAGCTGCAGCTTACAGAAGAACAGCTATCGTATTCACGTCAGACTCTATAGATCCCGAGAACATCAAGGGCTCAGGAAGAGCTTACGGTGACTATGACCTTTTCGCTGCGCTGGGACGCGTGAGTGATAAGCTCATCAACTTCGGCGGACACAAGAAGGCTGCCGGCGTGACTCTGCGTAAGACGGACCTTCTCGAGTTCATGCGCGCGCTTGAAGAGGATGCTAAGACCCACCCGTGTGAGTCGGAGCAGGACGACGAGCTTGAGATTACGGCGAAGCTCGACTTCAGTATCCTTGACCTCGACACATATGCGAAGATCTGTGAGTTCAAGCCTTACGGTATCGGCAACAAGAAGCCATTGTTCGTTACGGAGAAGATGGTTGTCGTTAACGTCAATGATATGACCGACGGCGCACACATAAGACTCGACCTCGCCGATTCGAGAAGCGGCACGCAGAATACGGTTTCCGCTGTCGGCTTCGGCATGGGTGTCTACACTAAGCTCCTTAAGCCCGGCGACATCATCGATATTGCATATACGATGAATGAATACACATATAAGGGCAGAACTTCCGTCAGCCTCTACCTCGAGGACCTGAAGTTCAGCGGTGATGACAGCTTCCTGTGGAAGAAGGCGGATATCGCGGAAGACCTCTACAGAAGCGGCATGGAGTTAAGCCAGATCGCCAAGCTCGCGAAGACAGATCTTGCCGAGGGACTTATCCCGAACAAGGTCGATTATCTCGCGTGCTACCAGATCCTTAAGAACGAATGTAACGGCGAGACATCCTATGCGGACATCCCGCTTCTTGCCCGCCTCGTGTCTTCCGGCTCAGGCGTTAAGGTAACTCCTTTTAAGGTCGCGAGGTGCCTTGAAGTATTCTCGGAAGCACATCTTATTAAACTTGGTGTATTATCTTCTTTAAGGGTCTGCATAAGATTCCTTAAGACTGAAGGTAAGACTGATCTTAAACAATCGGCACTTTACATGAGGCTGCTTGAGAATGGCTGACGAGAAAGACTTTGACGAGAGAGCGTATCTGCTCGACGATACCCAGATCCCGCAGATCCCTGATTACATTCAGGAGAAGTTCGACGCGGTCATGGATATGTTCACGTCTTATGCTTCGCGCGCCCATCTCGACAAGGGTGTTCTTCAGAAGGAGCAGGACCTCATCAAACGCGCATTCATCTTCGCGTTCAAGGCGCACCGTAAACAGCAGCGCAAGAACGGCGAGCTTTACATAATCCATCCCATCGCGACAGCAGAGATCCTTGCGGAACTCGAGGTTGATGCCGAGAGCTTGGCAGGCGCACTGCTGCACGATACTATCGAGGACACGTGCGCTGACTCCGAGATGCTCACGCAGGCCTTCGGCTCCACGATCACGCTTCTTGTTGAAGGTGTTACGAAGCTCAACAAGATCTCCTCGCACAGCAAGGAAGAGATGCAGGCGGAGAACACGCGTAAGATGCTTTTCGCCATGACACGTGACCCCCGAGTAATCCTCATCAAGCTCGCAGACCGTCTCCACAACATGCGTACCATGCAGTACCAGACACCCGAGAAGCAGGTCGAAAAGGCACGCGAGACACTCGACATCTACGCGCCCTTCGCAGAGAAGTTCGGCGTCTTCAAGATCAAGTGGGAGCTCGAGGACTTGTGCCTTCGCTACCTCGACAATGACGGCTACTATGAACTCGTAGGACTCATCTCCTCGAAGAGATCAGAGCGTGAGGCTTTCATGGCACATGTTGTCGCCGAGATCTCCGACAAGCTTAAGGATGACGGCATGGAGCACTACGATGTTGACGGAAGACCTAAGCACTTCTACAGCATCTATAAGAAGCTTCACGACAACAGACATAACGACATTAACCACATCTACGACATGTTCGCGTGCAGAATTATCGTCGATTCGATCGCGGATTGCTACAGAGCGCTCGGTATCGTACACTCGATGTTCGTTCCTCTGCCGGGTAGATTCAAAGACTATATCGCGAACCCGAAGGAGAACGGTTACCAGTCACTTCACACGACAGTAAAGCGCCCCGGCGGTAAGACGTTTGGCGAGACGACGTTCGAGGTTCAGATCAGAACATACAGCATGCACATCGAAGCCGAGTACGGAATCGCTGCGCATTGGCACTATAAGGAAGCAGGTAATTCCAAGGCATTCAAGGAAGATATCTACGACGAGAAGATCAAGTGGGTAAGACAGTTCCTCGATGCACAGAGAGACTCCGATGATCCGAAGGACTTCATGGAGCTTCTCAAGAACAACATCGTTCCGAATGAGGTATTCGTATTCACACCTAAGGGTAAGATCGTCAGACTTCCTACCGGCTCATGTCCGATCGACTTCGCATATGCGATCCACAGCGGCATCGGTAACCATATGCACGGTGCGAAGGTTAACGGAAGGATTGTTCCGCTGTCGTATGTACTGAAGTCCGGCGATGAAGTCGAGATCATGTCGTCCGATAAGATCAAGGGTCCGTCACGTGACTGGGTCAAGATCGTTAAGACTGCATCCGCGAGATCGAAGATAAACGCATGGTTCAAGAAGCAGGACCGTGACGAGAATATCGCGATTGGTAAGAACAGACTCGAGCGTGAGATCGAGAAGAACGGTTTTACCGATTCTCAGCTCATGCTCGTCGACAGCGTTAAGGTAGTTCTCGATAAGTTCTCATGCAACAGCATCGATGACCTGTTCGCAGCGATCGGTTACGGATCTATCCAGGCGGGTAAGGTATTCGGAAGACTTCGTGATGAGTACATCAAGACTCTTAATGAGGAAGACCGTCTGGCTATGGGATACCGAACTGCATCCGACGGACAGATCGTTTACTACATGCCTGATAACATGCCCGACGAATTAGGTAAGGGCGATATCATTAAGGTGCCTTCATCTCCCGATAAGGAGAAGGCCAGAAAGAAGAGCGAGCAGGGAATCATCATCGAAGGTATGGTTCATCCTCTGCTTCGTGTAGCTAACTGCTGCCATCCCGTTCCGGGTGATGAGATCATCGGTTATATCACGCAGAGTGAAGGCGTAACGGTACATAAGGCATCGTGTCCTAATATCGTTCATATCATCTCCGTTAAGGACCGCTCCGATAAGGATAAGCGTAAGTATGAGAGACTCATCAAGGCGACATGGGATGACGGCAAGAGCAGCAAGTCATACGGATTTACATCAAATATTGTTATGCTCTCTCAGGACTGCTCACTTACACTCTTGTTCGCAGATGTATCTGCAGTATTCAGTGACGAGCATGTTGATATCCAGGATATCAAGCAGCCTATGAAGATCAACGACGGAGCATATACAGAGTTCGTCGTCACCGCACTGTTCAGAAACAGAGAACAGCTCGACCGCGTCATCACGAAGCTGAGAACGCTGCCGTATGTCGCAAGTGTGTTCAGAAAGTAATTAAGCCAGCAATTCGGAAATAATGTAAACGTCGAGAAGAACTGTGAGGATGATTATCATCGCGCAGAACAGATAGATGACTCTTCTGTTCATCTTTGTCTCGCGTGATCTGTCCTTAAGATTGAATTCTTCCTGTGCCATGCTTCGATTATAGAGAGGGAGAATATGACATGCTTTTCACCGATATGACAATCGCTTAACAATAGGCGTTAAAGGTTAGTTCATACCTTTGTGGTAAAATATTACGATGCGTTTCGTAGATTCGACATTAAATGATAACTTGTCACGCGACAGACTGCGCATGGGCGTAAGTATCACCGCAGTAGTCGTGTTGAGCGTTTTGGTCGCAGCAGGAGTATATACCCTGCTCGATTCCAAGGCCAGAGAAGACCGTGCCAGAAGAAATGCACAGGCTGCTGTTTTGCTTGAAGCAGTTGAGTCTTCTTCAGCTGTGGCCGAGACGTCTGAGACTGTTATCGAGACTGAGACAGAGACTGCACCCACTGAGGAAGTCCTCGCGCCGAACGTTGCCTCTGAGGAGACTGAGGTGTCGGAGACAACTCCCGATACCGAACCAGTGGAGCAGACTGAAGAAACTGCCGAGACTACTCCTGCAGATCCCAATGCGGTCGAAGTGTTCTACGCTTCGGTCTATGCATCGAGTGATATTAACTTAAGGTCAGGTCCCGGAACCGAGTATGAGATCGTCCGTGTTATCCATGTCGGTGAGGGAATCGATGTAACCGGAAGAACGGCTTCCGGCTGGTACCGCACATACAGCGGTAACTTCGTCCTTATCAGTCTGACGTCTGAAGAGCCCATCGCTACAACTGCAGCACCTACGACTGCTACTACTGCGGCGCCCACTTCTGCTACCACGGCAGGAACAGTTCCGACAACTCCTCCTATGACAGAGGCTAACTCCGCGGGCGGAGCTGATACGTCGGGAATGACATACTACGGTGTATGCCACATCACATTCTACGGACCTCAGCCCAGAGGCGACGGATCATACAGCGTCACGACGGCTACAGGTACAACATGCTCTGAGGGAAGAACATGCGCCGCTGACTGGAGCGTATTCCCTGCAGGAACGACACTTTATCTGCCGAACGATCCTCTTGGCGGAGACGGATATTATACGGTTGAAGACAGAGGTTCAGGCGTAAGGGGAAGCCACCTCGATCTGTTTGCCAACGGAAGTCACGTGGTAACAGATTGTGAAGTCTATATCGTCAACTGACAACAAGAAGGAAAGAAAATGAGTGAGAAGAAAACTAAAGTAACTAAGACACAAAACAAGACACAGAAGAACGCGGCTAAGCCTTCGGGTAAGGCATCGGCAAAGTCCTCGGGCAAGAAGAAAACTTCCAAGCCCAAGGCAGAGAATAAATCTAAGAGCGAGAAGCCCGCGAAGACCAGGGCTCCCAAGCCTAAGAAGAAGCTTAAGATCATCCCTCTCGGAGGACTGCTTGAGATCGGTAAGAATATGACCGCTTTCGAGTACGGCAACGACATCATCATCGTCGATGTCGGTATGGCTTTCGGAGGCGAGGATACTCCCGGCGTAGACTGCGTCATTCAGGACTACACATATATCCGCGAGAACTCACATAAGCTTCGCGGCATTATCCTTACACACGGACACGAGGATCATATCGGTGCTCTGCCGTACTTCTTAAGAGAATTCAAGTGCCCCGTCTACGGCGGTAAGCTCACGGTCGAGCTGGTAAGACATAAGCTCGAGGATAACGGCGTAAGCCTTAAGGGTATATCCCTCGATGCGTGCCGTAACGGAGAGAGAGTAAGACTCGGTAATGCATTCCAGGTGGAGTTCATAAGAGTTAATCACAGTATCGCTGATTCGTATGCGGTCGCTATCAGAACGCCCGCGGGACTCGTGGTTCATTCGGGTGACTTCAAGATCGACTACACTCCTATCAACGGTAAGGTAATCGACCTGCAGCGCTTCGGCGAGCTCGGTCACGAAGGTGTACTCGCATTCATGTGCGAGAGTACGAATATCGAGAAGGAGGGTTCATCTCCTTCCGAGAAGTATGTCGGCGAAGCTTTCCAGAATATCTTCAAGAAGGCTGACGGCAGGATCATCGTCGCGACATTCTCGAGTCACGTTCACCGCATGCAGCAGATCTTTACCGCTGCCGAGATGAACGGACGCCATGTATGCCTGTGCGGCCGATCCATGATCAACTGCTTCAAGATTGCTAATTCCTTGGGATACATCGAGATGAATCCTGATACGCTTATCGATATAAGTGCCATCAATAACTACCCTGATAATGAGATCGTAGTTCTTACGACAGGTTCGCAGGCCGAGCCTACGAGTGCGCTGTCGAGAATGGCCTTCGCTTCCCACAAGGAAGTCGAGATAAGAGACGGGGATACGGTCATCATTTCCGCGCATCCTATCCCGGGTAATGAGAAGTCCATCTACAAGCTCATCGATGAGCTGTTCAAGTGCGGTGCCGAAGTTATTTATGAGTCACTTGCTGACGTACATGTATCGGGCCACGCTTACAAGAATGAGATCAGACTCCTGCACACGCTTCTGCGCCCGAAGTTCTTCATTCCGGTACACGGCGAGTACAGAATGCTTATAAGACACGCGCAGCTCGCGCAGAGCCTCGGCATGGATCCCGAGGACATCTTCGTACTTCGAAATGGTGACGTCTTCGAGACTGACGGCAAGACTGCGGAGGTTACGGGAGAAGTTCCCGCGCAGGCTATCCTCATCGACGGTTCGTCCGCTGCAGTGCGTGACGACCACGTTATGAGCGACCGTATGCACCTGGGTGACGACGGCTGCGTAGCCATCTCCATTACAGTTGATCTCGCTTCAGGTGAGCTTGCTTGTGAGCCTGTAGTCGATTCCATCGGCTTCGTAATCGATGACGAGAAGCAGGAAGTGCACGATGCGCTCGCATTGAAGGTGAGCCAGCTTCTGTCGACAGGTGCGCTCAAGGGAGAGAGCATAGACGCGAGGATCACGACGAGAGCTTTTCGCAATTCCGTGAGGGACTTCCTGTTCGAGAAGACCAGAAGAAGACCCATGATTCTCACGAACGCCTGCCACGTAAGCGTTACGTCGCATTCCCGTAAACGTTGAAAAAACGGTCCTTGCCCTTTATAATAATTAAATATTTATTAATAGGAGAAATTCATAGGAAATGAGAGTTTCGAATCTTTTTTTCGCGACACAAAGAGAGGTACCGGCTGACGCTGAGATACCTTCACACAAGTTAATGCTTCGTGCGGGCCTTATCCGCAAGATGTCATCGGGTATTTACGCTTACATGCCAATGGGCTTCAAGGTATATAAGAACGTTGAGAAGGTCATCCGTGAGGAGATGGACAGGGCAGGAGCTCAGGAGCTCATCATGCCCGCTCTGCTTCCCGCTGAAGCTTATCAGGCTTCCGGAAGATGGGAGAAGTTCGGTCCCGAGATGTTCCGTATGAGCGATAGAGGCGGCAGACCTTTCTGCCTCGGACCTACGCACGAGGAACCTTTCACGGAAGCTGTAAGAGATACTTTCAGATCCTACAAGAACCTGCCTGTTACTCTCTATCAGATCCAGCACAAGTACAGAGACGAGAAGAGACCGAGATTCGGCGTCATCAGATCCCGCGAGTTCGTTATGAAGGATGCTTACTCCTTCGACGTAGATGAGGAAGGTCTCGATAAGTCATACAAGATCATGTATGACGCATACAGAAGAATCTTCGACAGACTCGGATTGGACTACACGGTAGTTGATGCCGATTCAGGTGCGATGGGCGGTTCCGGTTCCCAGGAGTTCATGGTTAAGAGCCCTATCGGTGAGGATGCTATCTGCTTCTGTGATGCCTGCGGTTATGCAGCTAACGAGGAGAAGGCTACATGTAAGGAAGGCGAGGCTGATACAGCTGCTGAGCTTCCCGTAGAGAAGATCCACACACCTGATGTTAAGACGATCGAAGAGCTTATCGCTTTCATGAACACAACACCCGATAAGTTCGTTAAGACTATCCTCTACAATATCGACGGCAAGATCGTTGCAGTCATGGTAAGAGGCGACAGAGATATCAATGAGACTAAGCTCGGCAATATCTACGACGCGATGGAGATGGATCTGGCGTCCTTCGAGGATGTCGAGAGAATCACAGGCGCGAAGGTCGGATTCGCAGGTCCCGTAGGACTTAAGGAGAAGATCGAAGTTGTCATGGATACAGAGGTTGCAGGCATGAAGAACTTCATCGTCGGCGCATGTGAGACTGACTACCACTTCAAGAACGTAAACATCGGAAGAGACTTCACTCCCGATATCGTTAAGGACGTTAAGAATGTTAAGTCCGGCGACCTGTGTCCCAAGTGCGGACAGCCTCTCGGAATGGCAAGAGGCGTAGAGGTCGGACATATCTTCAAGCTCGGCACTAAGTATTCCGATTCGCTGGGCTGCATCTACCTCGATAAGGAAGGTAAGGAACAGTCGATGGTAATGGGCTGCTACGGCATCGGCGTATCCAGAACGATCGCTGCCATCATCGAGCAGTACAACGATGAGGACGGAATCAAGTGGCCTGCTATCGCAGCACCTTACAAGGTAATCGTCATTCCTACAAACACGAAGGACGAGACTGTAATGGGCGTTGCGGAGAAGCTTTATAATGCTTATATCGATGCAGGTTATGAGACATTGATCGATGACAGAAATGAGCGTCCCGGCGTTAAGTTTAAGGACGCTGATCTTCTCGGTATACCGCTTCGTGTTACCGTAGGTAGAAGAGCAGGAGAGGGAATAGTAGAACTGAAGTTCAGAATGGACGGCGCCATGAGCGAGGCCACGATCGACGAGGCTATCGAGGCGGCGGGAAAGATCAAGTGAGGATCTGATTATGATTAAGATGAGAAGACTCGTTTCATGTATGGCAGCAGCGGCTGTAATTGCCAACCTTATGGCAAGCCCTGTGGCAGCAGCAGTTACGTCGGTTAACGCGGAGAAGGCAAGCTTCATTGACGGCCTCGATCCTACGGTTAACCCCGGAGCTCTGAATATTCAGGATTACTATGCTGACTATACTGACATGACATTCGTGTCCAAGACAGGCGGCCAGATCAAGCTCTATGTCTCCGGTACTGAGCTCGGTGTTCAGACATCCTGCGGTTCCGGCATGATCATCAACGTCACGAACGTGAGACGTAATATCGTAGCTACGAGCGGAAGCGGACTGTCCGGTTCATTCTCATTCGAGGTAGCGGACAGCCTTGAGACTGATGAAGTTTACTACCTTATGTTCGTTGTTACTGCTGACGGAATTCAGTACAGATATGACGATATCGCCATCACGAAGAAGGCTGACGGTAATATCACTTTCGTAGAGTCTACATGCTATGACTTCAACGTTGAGCGATGCAGCGAGTTGTGGACGGATGACACTTCACTTGAAGAGTGCCTCCAGCCTCAGAACGACGTTAACTGCGATTCTCCTATCGTTATATCTACTGCAGAGCGTATTACACAGCACTGCACAGACGACTGGTCCAAGGTATTCGCTATCTACGATTACATGGTAAGCGAGTTCGCTTATGACTACGTTCAGATCCAGGACAGTTACACAGGCTATCAGGATGATGCCGCTACGCTGATCCTCCGTAAGGTTGCTATCTGCGAAGGCCTCGGTAATACATTCACAGCTTTGTGCAGAGCAGCAGGAGTTCCTGCCGCTGTATCGTTCGGTATCGGTGCTGATGCTGACGAGCTCGTTATGGTTGACGACTACATCGGTGATGAGGGTCCTAACCACGCTTGGGCTGTAGTATGCATCGATGGCACATGGTATCACGTAGATCCTACATGGGACTGCAGTAATGCATTTAGCGGTGATTCACATGATACAGGAACAGTATCTGAGGGCGATCCTTCTTATAACTGGTTCTGCCTCCCTCTGGAATACTTCTCTTATTCCCACAAGATCTGCGATGCAGATACTATCCACGGAATCGAGAGCTCAGGTGAAGCAGGCGATGCTACATACCAGATTACAAGAGACGGTACACTCATCATCTCAGGAAGCGGCACACTGCAGCTGCCTTACGGATGTAACGGTTTCAGAACTGTCGTATTCGATGAGGACTGCACTATCGATACTATCGGTGAGAGATGCTTCGTAGACTGCGATATCATCACAAGCGTAGTTCTTCCTGACACGGTAACGCGTATCGAGGATTACGGATTCAATACATGCGAGGACCTCGAGTATATCTATCTGCCTGACGGCTTGCAGTACATCGGTGCATGTGCATTCGATTACTGCGATGAGCTCGCATATGTTTATGTCCCCGACAGTGTTACAAATGTAGAGCAGTGGGCATTCGATGACTGCCCGAGAGCGATCATCAGTATCCCTCACGGACTCGATCTTGAAGAGGATGATTACTACATCGCTCCTTACAGAATCGTCGAGAGAGGAAGCTAAGCTTTGTCTTACATAGAGTTTCATGACGTAAAAAAGGTCTACAGAACTGGTTCTGTGGACCTTTACGCACTTGATGGGACTGACTTCGCCCTCGAGAAGGGGGAGCTCTCGGTAATAGTAGGTCAGTCGGGTGCGGGCAAGACCACGCTGCTTAACATAATGGGAGGCATGGACAGGCTTACTTCGGGCACCGTTATGCTCGACGGAAGAGACATATCTTCTTTAAACAACAGGGAGCTTGCACAGTACAGACGTAACGAAGTCGGATTCGTATTCCAGTTCTATAACCTGATTCCTAATCTTACTGCTTACGAGAACATCGAGATGGCATCACAGCTCGTCAAGGATCCCAAGGATCCTGCTGATCTTCTCGAAGCCGTAGGGTTGACCGACAGACGAGATAACTTCCCGGCACAGCTGTCGGGCGGTGAGCAGCAGAGAATATCCATTGCGCGTGCCATCGCGAAGAACCCTAAGCTGCTGCTTTGTGATGAGCCTACAGGTGCGCTTGATTATGAGACAGGTAAGTCCATACTTAAGCTTCTGCAGAAGCTTTCTACGGATGAAGGAATGACTGTTGTTATCATCACGCATAACTCTGCACTTACTGCGATGGCTAACAGGGTGATTAGACTTAAGAACGGTAAGGTCGTAAGCAATACCGTTAATGAAGAACCTAAGAGCATCGATCTTATCGAGTGGTAATTACATCGGATGACTCCTTATGTTAAGACAATTGCAAGGTCGATAAGGAACAGCTTCGGACGTTTTCTTGCAATCCTTGCGATAATCGCTTTGGGTGTCGGATTCATGTGCGGACTCGTACAGAGCAATCCGTCATTTATGCTGACAGGAAATACTTATATTGCCGATCACAAGATGTTCGATTTCCGTCTGATATCGACGATAGGTTTTGATGAAGATGATATTAGTAAGATATCAGCTCTTGAAGGTATAGCTGTTGCAGAAGGTGCTTATTCTGCAGATGTAGTCGCGAGATTATCTTCTCAGGAAGAAACCTTACGTTCACAGGTCAGGATCCATTCTTTAACAACAGGAGTTAACCTTCTTAAGCTCGAGTCCGGACGTCTTCCTGAGAGCGCGGATGAGATAGTTATAGATGCTTATCTGTTCTCTGATCCTGAAGCCGTGATCGGTGAGCAGCTCATACTGTCGGGAACGGCAGGACAGGATGATGCGGATTATCTTACTTATGATGTATACACTGTATTCCAGCGCGGTACAACTGACGTAGGAAGCGGACAGCTTACGTACTTCGCATATGCTACAGAAGATGCTTTCGACATGGAGTATTACTCTGAATGCTATGTGTACTGCGACACAGGGCTTGATGCTTATTCTGATGAGTATGATGCCTTCGCAGAGGCGAAGGAAGATGAGCTTCAGGATGAAGTCGAAGCGATAATCAATGCCCGCTTCCGGGATCTCATGGATGAGAATCGTGAGGACCTTGCTGAGGGTATCGCAGACTTGGAAGATGCGAGAGTCGATGCATGTGCTGAACTTAATGATGCGCGCGATGAACTTGAGGATGCACGCGCGGAATTACAGGATGCATGGGAGCAGCTTGAGGATACAAGAGAGCAGCTCGAGGCGTTGCCGATTGTGCCTTCCCAGTATCAGGAAGCTTATGATGAAGCGCTCGCTGAATATGAAGACGGGTATGCCGAATATCAGGACGGCCGTATCGAGTATTATGAGGGACTTCGTGACTTCAATGCGCAGATGACGGCGGCTAACATGGAGCTGTCTTATATGTCGGGAGTGCTTGCCAATACGGAAGATCCTGAGGTGTATGTTCTTGGACGCGACACGAATACCGGCTATCTTGCTTTCGATAATGATGCAGGTATCGTCAAAGGTCTAGCGAATGTATTCCCGGTATTCTTCTTCGCTCTGGCGGCTCTTGTATGCTCGACCACGATGCAGCGAATGGTAATGGATGAAAGAAGCATCATCGGTACTATGAGAGCTCTGGGATATACCGATATATCGATCATAATGAAGTACGCTGTCTACGCAGGTTTAGCAGCTGTCATAGGAGCTGTCGCAGGATATTATGCGGGCATTAATCTGTTCCCGTTCGTTATCTGGGATGTGTACGGAATGATGTACGGATTCTCGGATCTTATGCTTCAGGAGTCGATCCCTCTGTTCATTCTCGCGATCATCGTGTCGCTTATTTGTTCAGTAGGTGTAGCCGTAGTTACTGCCGCTGGTGAGCTTACAGGAATGCCTGCGGAACTTATCCGTCCCAAGGCTCCTGCAGCAGGTAAGAAGATAATGCTCGAGAAGATGACGGGACTATGGAAGAGACTTCGCTTCACAGAGAAAGTATCCTTACGTAATGTCTTCAGATTCAAGAAGAGAATGTCCATGATGATCATCGGTATCGCAGGATGTTCTGCACTTCTGATAACCGGTTTCGGTATCCGCGATTCGATTACTGATGTTGTAGATCTTCAGTATGACAATATAACCACCTACAGACTCGATGCGCTTATCAAGGATGGTAAGACGGAAGATCAGGCTCTCGAAGATATCGAAGAAGCTAATGCACTGCTCGGTACATCGTATCGCGGTATTCCTGTACGCTCTGAGAATGTCACTCATACTTCGTCTGATATAGTCCGGGATGTTACGTTGTTTATATCATCCGATCCTTCTGTCAGCGAAGCTCTAAGGGCTGCTTCAGAAGGTGTGGCGATGCCCTGGCCGGGTGAAGGAGAGATCGCGATAAGTTCGAAGCTTGCTGATAAGAATAATCTTCATGCAGGCGACATGATCACGTTGGGATACGGCGATGAAGGACGTGAGTTTACTCTTCGTATCGCATACGTATTCGACAACTATATCTTCCATTATGCGTTCATTAATGAGACCACATATGAGGGTGTATTCGACAAGGCTTACAGAACTTCCGATATCCTCATCGTTAATGATGTTGATGAAGCTTCGCTTGATTATGATATGTCGCGTGAACTTAATCTTACAAATGACTTCTCGGATGTACGCGTAACAGAGCAGTCGAGAGTGTCTTTCGCCAGTACTATGGATAAGATGAATGTCATCGTTATTCTTCTCATAGGCTGTGCAGCAGCTCTGGCATTCATCGTTCTGTTCAACCTTAATAACATCAATATCTCGGAGCGTGTAAGAGAGATCGCGACGATCAAAGTTCTGGGATTCTCGAGAACTGAGACGGGTGCATACTTCTTCAGAGAGAACTTTATCCTTGTGTTCATGGGTTATATCGTCGGCATCCCGCTCGGTATCGCACTGCACAGATTTGTTATCGATAAGATCGAGATGGATATGGTGACGTTCGAGTGTAAGATCCTGTCTATAAGCTATCTGTATTCGATACTGTTCGTAATCCTGTTCTCGATCATCGTAGACCTCGTAATGAGGATCAAGATCGACAGGATAGACATGGCGGAATCATTGAAGAGTGCTGAGTAAGGCTGAGGGTGAGCGTGCGTGGTTTAATTCTTTAATGCAAGAGTAGTACAATGTATTGGTGTTTATAAAAAAGGAGATAGGAAATGAAGAGTGTAAAGAGAGTATTGGCAACGGCTGTTGCCGTAATGACTGCTGTAAGCCTCATGACAGGCTGCATCAAGTATGAAGATCCTAACCAGGCTGCAAGGGATGCACAGGCAGCTGCCGAGAGCGCTTATGAGGCTATGGCCGAAGGCAAGAGAACAGGCCTTCATCACGTAGAGATCGATGTTCAGGATTACGGAACGATCTATGTTGAGCTTGATTCCGATACTGCTCCCGTAACGGTAGATAACTTCATGACTCTTGCCGAGTCCGGATTCTATAACGGACTTACATTCCACCGTATCATGTCCGGCTTCATGATCCAGGGCGGTGACCCTAACGGCGACGGTACCGGCGGATCTGATGAGAATATCATCGGTGAGTTCGAGAGCAACGGAATCGAGAATAATATCTCTCACGTAAGAGGTGTTATCTCCATGGCAAGAAACGGTTACGATATGAACTCCGCTTCTTCCCAGTTCTTCATCGTTCATTCCGATAATTACACAGGTACACTCGACGGCAATTATGCTGCATTCGGTCACGTAACAGACGGTATGGATATCGTAGACCAGATCTGCGAGGTAACTGTTAATACAGACAACAACGGCGGCGTTGCTCCCGAGGATCAGCCCGTTATCACTGAGATAAGAGTAATCGACTGATGACCATCGACGAAGAACTCGAGCGCCTGCTTTTGTCAGAGCGCGATAACGATATAAGAAGATTCGCCTATAACCAGGAGATACACCGTTACGGTCTGATCGCTGCAGGTGATGTCGAGGGACTTAAGAAGGACCTCGAGGAACAAAGACGCGAGGATCCCGGGAACTTCAGAAGAGGCGTCCTTTCCAAAGATGCTCTCACGAACGAGAAGTACCATGTCGTAATCATGTGCGCACTCGTCTCGAGGTTCTGTATCGAGCAGGGGATGGACATCGAAGTCAGCTATACGTTAAGCGATATCTATATCGGTAAGATAGACCGTGCGACGAGCCTTGATGAAGTATGTGCCATCAGAGATGAGATAAGGATGGACTACTGCACGAGGATGAGAGACTTAAGCAAGAAAGAGGTTGTCTCCCGCTATGTTGTGCTCGCCATCGACTACATAAGAGCTCACATTCAGGAACCTCTTACGGTAGAGCAGGTAGCGAATGAACTCTCAGTCAATTCAAGTTACTTAAGTAAGCTGTTCAAGAAGGAGATGGGCAAGTCGATAAGCGAGTATATCCGCGACAGTAAGATCGAGATCGCTGAGCATATGCTGCGTCACCTGGACGACACGTCACTGCAGATCGCGAACTACCTCGGATACTCATCGCAGAGCCACTTCATTCAGGTGTTCCGTAAGCAGACGGGAATGACGCCCGAGGAGTACAGGAAGAAGCATTATCACAAGAGCTGGATAGGCGAACAGGACGTCAAAGGCTGATTTGTAAAGCCCGTCCTCTTATGCGACAATCAGTTCGGAAAAATAACGGAGAAAAAAGTATATGATCTATCATTGTCTTATAGCATTTCTGATATCAATGGTGCCTCTGATCGAGATCAGAGGAGCTATCGCATATGCACTTATTATGGGTGTTCCCGCATACATCGCTTACCCTGTATGTATAGTCGGCAACATGCTTCCCGTTCCTGTCATCTTCTTCCTCGCCCGTAAGGTTCTCGAGTGGGGTAAGGACAAGAAGTTTATCGGCAAGTTCTTCACGTTCTGTCTCGAGAAGGGACACAAGGGCGGTGAGAAGCTGAAGGCAGGCAAGATGGGCGTATATATCGCACTGTTCCTCTTCGTAGGTATCCCTCTTCCGGGTACAGGCGCATGGACGGGAACACTTGCTGCATCCATCCTCGACATGGACTTTAAGAAGAGCTCCGTCTCCATCATGGGCGGCGTAGTTCTTGCAGGTATCATCATCGGCCTTCTGTCTTTGTTCGGTATCAACATATTCACATAATGAGAAGCTTTATAGTAGACAATTCACTTAACGGAGAGCACGTCGTCAAGGCGTGCACTGTTAATTTCCCCTCGCTGACGAAGGCAGACCTGTATAAGGCGCTGAAGCACAAGGACATAAGGATCGACGGCAAGAAAGTCTCCGCTGATCTTAAGGTGCTTGCAGGACAGGAAGTGCAGGTGTGGCTGCCGGATGCGCTTTTCGAAGGGGGAGAAGTGAAGAAGGATTACTCGAAGGACTACTCTGTAGTGGCGCAGACTGACGGCATGCTTATCGTGAATAAGCGTCAGGGACTGCCTGTTCACAGCGGTAAGACGACGGGTGACAACCTAATCGATATCGTAAGGCAGAGCGCAGGCTGTAAGAACGCCGAGCTCGTGCACAGGATCGACATGAACACCGGCGGTATCCTCATGATCGCGAAGAACAAGGATTACCTCGAAGATGCCGTGAAGCTGTTCAAGGAAGAGAAGGTAACGAAGAGATACAGATGCCTTGTTGTAGGACGTATTCCTGCAGACTTGGGCGAGGCAGTGGTCGCACAGGACGAGGCGCTCATGAGCGAGGTCAAGGCTTACCTTGAGAAGACACGTTCCGGCGAGGTTTATATTCACGATAAGAAGCAGGAGGGCGACCTTCCTATTACGACGAGATACAGAGTGCTCGGTTATCACGACGGTTTCTCTGAGATCGAGTGTGAGCTCGTTACGGGCAGAACGCATCAGATCAGAGCACAGTTCGCGCGCTTGGGATACCCTATCTTAGGTGACGGCAACTACGGAAGAAACCAGGTTAACCTGTGTTTCGAGAGCAAGGACGGCGGCAGGATAAAGCACCAGCAGTTGTGGTCAACCTCGCTGTTGTTCGGTAAAATATCAGAAGACAATAAACACAGGGAATTATCCGGCAGAAAGTTCTCTATCGAGCCGAGATATGAGGTGGAATTGTAATGGCAGACAACAGACCGATCGGTGTTTTTGATTCGGGTATCGGAGGCCTCACGGTTCTCCGCGAGATCATGGCGCAGGTGCCGGGAGAGAGCACGATCTACTTCGGTGACGACGGAAGATCTCCTTACGGTACCAAGTCACACGACACCATAATCAAGTATTCGCTTCAGGACATGATGTTCCTTAAGGAGCAGGACGTTAAGATGATCGTGATCGCATGTAACACCGCGAGCACGCATGCTTATAACGTGCTCTCGAAGGTGTGCGATGTGCCTGTAATCGAGGTTGTTGTGCCCGGCGCCAAGGCCGCTGTTAAGGCTACTAAGAATGGCAAGATCGGTATCATCGCGACACGCGCGACTATCGGTTCCGGAGTATATGAATCAGCAGTCCGAGAGTGCGGCAAGGATATCGAAGGACTTGAAGTAATCTCGCAGGCTTGCCCGCTGTTCGTATCCCTCGCTGAAGAGGGCTGGTGGGACGATGAGATAGCGTTCCTCACAGCTAGCCGTTACCTCGAGCCTCTGAAGAAGGCAGGCGTCGACACTGTTGTTCTCGCATGCACGCACTATCCGCTTCTCGCGAAGACTATAAGCAAGGTCATGGGACCTGATGTTACGCTCATTAATTCCGGCATCGCTGTCGCAGGTGTCGTTAAGGATATTCTCGAGACTAATGATCTCAAGGCTGAAGGTGAAGCGACACACCTGTTCTACACGAGCGACGATCCGAAGATCTTCGAGCAGGTTGCATCTCCTTTCCTGGGAAGAGGTCTTCCGCAGGGCACGAAGCATGTGCAGGTCGATAACTACGACGTGAAGGGGTTCCTGTGTTAAGGGACATGGAGATAACTACGGGAGCTTACGATAAGCCTCTCGTGACTAAGGGTATCTACGAGGACTCCGTGTCGTCCCTCTACATCAAGTGGAAGCAAATGCACGAGGGAGACAAAGAGAATTCATTTTACGAGATAAGAATGGACAAGCTGACCGGAGTTGCCACTGTGTGCAGGTCCGGAGAGTATACGAGCAAGCTTGTTTTCGACACGGCGCGTAAGACTGCCGGCGTCGTTACAACTCCTTACGGAGACATCACCACCGATATCAAAACCGAGTACATCAATCTGCCTTCCGTGCTCTGTCCCAAGTTCGAGATTTCTTACGAGATGGGCGCGGACGACATCAAGAATGTGTTCTCGGTAAAACTGCTTTAACTCAAGGGGGAAGAGATTATGGCATTAAGAAGAAAACTCATCGCTGTAAGTGCACTTGCTGTTGCTGCTGCAGTACTGCTTCCGGCCTGCGCGAAAAGCGACAGGAATGACCGCGACCGTGATGCAGACGAGACTGAGACTGAGGTTTCCGAGGAGACCGTTGAGACAGAAGCGCCCACTACTACACAGGAGACACGCCCTTCGGAAACGGAGACATCCGCAGTGCCGGCTTACAACGAGATTGATATGACGGTTGCATATGCAGTGATATTGTCTGAGTATGAGCCTTATATCAGAGAGGTTGAGGCTGATGAGTACACGGACTATATGACTTGTGCGTACACGGATCTTACGGGTGACGGACATCCCGAGTTGATAATCACATATTGTTCCGACTTCGAGTACGGCAATGATTACGGAATGTTCATGGGCGGAGACAGTGCTGTATATACATATGACTTCGAAGCAGGACAGGCAGTCGAGATGCTCCATGTTGACAACATCATCATGAATGCTGCAGGAGGTTCTGACTGCAATATCATTCTTCTGAACAACGGCAATCTGCTCGTTACTTACGGATGGGCAGATGAGGACGGTGAGACTTACTATGATGAGTATGCCGCGGAAGGTAACACGCTTGTTCAAGTTTGCTCGATGTGCAGTGCATTCGGTATTAATTATGACTCTGATGAGTATGAGGAATAC
>Ga0310786_10003119_pt1 | contig 24422 bp, 49 predicted proteins | sample AusTroGonzalo_MG_FD_203881 | JGI IMG/M metagenome (GOLD analysis project Ga0310786, IMG submission 203881) | Bovine rumen microbial communities from tropical cattle in Woodstock, Queensland, Australia - Gonzalo_03 (v2) (version 2) | ecosystem: Host-associated > Mammals > Digestive system >...
AGAAATAATTATGAACTTAGTTGCCAACAATTGCGTAGGCGGATGTTTCTATAAAGATGAAAATTTACAATACACAAATCCGTTCATCTGGACTGCAGTTCATGCGACGTATTTTCTGAAAGGAATAAAGAATTGGGACAACATAGATTGGCTAAATTATGAAATCTATAAAGATAAAGATTGGAATTTCTTTATCAAAATAGATGACACATTTATTCTTAAATGCGTTCATTTCATTTTTTCTCCACATGATTCTACTATAAGAAAAGCAAATGGAATGATATACTATAATAAAATCTGGGAATACATCAATGACACCTACTTAAAGAGAATTGAACGAATGAAAGAAAGCCCAATTTTCATAATAGACTGGGAAAAATGTCTTGACTTTACTGAAGAAAATCAAAATGAATTTCTAAATTCATATGATTTTAAATATCCTATAATTCTTATAACAAATTTACATTCTGCATTACAATTTAAAAATGACAAGCTGCATGTAATCATTGATGAACACGTTTCTTCACAAAGTAATGGCGCTGCTGAAATCCAAACTAGAAATCACAAAAAAAATAAAAGATTGCGTTGAAAAGATTATGGCAGGCCGTTTTTAGTTCCAATAATATGTCCATCGTTTTTATCAAAGCAAATGCAATTAGTCTCAATGACATTCTTTTTTGCCGCAATAAAATAAAGCGTACACAGGCGTTCAGTTAAAAAACTGAAAATCTTTACATCATCCTGTCTAAATTTTTGCATCGGTTCAATGAATGACCAGATAAATTTCATCATGTCTTCAAATACATCAAAAGGCAAATAAAACATGCTATGCGGAAAAAGAAAGCCGGTATTTTCTGCAATAGTCAATAAAGAACTTGGCAAAACTTCTTTTAAAAGTTTTTCATCTCTATCATGACATTCCACAAATTGAGTGTATAAAGAAGTGCCATGGCAATTATATTTTGCAGAAACATAAATTGCATCATCTTTAAAATCATCATCTGAAAGAATCTTTAAATCTTTATGAAATGCGCGTCTTGCTTGATATATTCCTACTGTCTTATAGTCATTAAACTTTGCATCAATGTAAATGTCACGCCATGCCGCAATTTCCCCAAAGAAATTATCAGAACAAGTATTGACTATAATTTTTGCATTCTTAGGAACATCATACTTAATTTCTGACCTGTCTCTGCAGATAATGTAAATCATTTTTCTTCCTTATAAGAATTGATATACTTTAGCATTCTTCTAAATCCAGGATCAGCCACGGAAAGAAAATTCACATCATTCATTAACCGTCCAATCAGTTTCACATCTTTCACGGTATTAAAAATATGTTCATATCTGTATCTTTCAGCTGGTTCTGGAATGTTCACTTTACTCCATGTAAGAGGCGATGCTATGAAACCATTTAAGATAGTTGAATGCTGTTTACCGCAAAATGGCAGAAGAATAACAGATTCATTTTCTAAAATATGTTCTTTATACCAATCATAATGCGAAGAAAATTCATCTTTCCAAATCAATCTGCAATTAGTCTGATCATAAACATTTTTTGAATGTGCTGCACCTTTAGTGTGTAAATACAAAACCGGCTTATTATATTTCATGCTAATCAATTTAGCCATCTTCATCGCAGGAAACTCAAATAACTTTCCAGGAGCCTCCTGATTCACAACAACACAATCATACTTCTCTAAAATCCAAGGAAGCATTTCTTCTTTAATCTTTTTTCCAGCTTCCGTTAAAAGACAACCAAAGACACAAATAATATCTGTGTCTTTGTCCATGTATGATTCTAATGTAATGCCGTGTTCTTCTAAATAATTCATCATAAACTCAAAGTAAACTTGCACATTTCATCATTAGGAACTGCTTCTTTCTGCATAATTCCAACTACATTGATATTTATTTCATCACACATTTCTTCATAATAATGACGACGATCAGTAAGTTCCATCTTATCAAGAATGACCTGTGCAGCTGCCGGGTTAATGATCATGCCGTTCCACCAAGTCTGCTTCTTATCGCCTACATAAGGACAGGCAATCATTGGCTCTTCAACATCAACTGCTGAAAAGTAAGCGTCTTTATTTCTGGTAAACTGGTCTGTCCAAAGTCTTCTAACCATAACCTGATGTCTATACACAACGGGATTTGAAGCTCCTTTAGTATGAAGATAAAGAATAGGCTGCTTTCTTGCAACCGAAATTGCAGCAGCAGCCTTAATAGCCGGAAACTCAAACATCGTTCCTGGCGGATCTTGTTCTACGCAAATTACTTCATAGTTAGGTTGAAGCCAAGACAGCATCTCAGCTTTTATTTGCATTCCCAAAGGAGTTCTTAATACGCCTAACACACAAAGTGGTTTTGTCATACGTCAATTCCTAAAACCTTCTTAATGAAAGCAACCTTTTCAGGTGTCTTTTCGTTAAGGTTGAAATACCAGTCCAATCTAGTCTTTACGTCAATCGGAGTATTAGCGACATCAGTCGGGTTCACGCAACGACGCATGATGAATTCCTGAAGTGACTTCGTAATGTAATGCTTGACGTAACAGTCAATGTTCTTAGGATGTTCAGCTGCATATCTGCAATCTGACAACTGTCCATCAGCAGAACGGCAAACACCATTCTCGATGAAGATTGTATGAGGATTGGTAATGACAGTTCTTTTGTCAGTTACTCTGAAAATTGACTTCAAGAACATATCCTCAGTTACGCCTTTCTTTGCTTCGTTGCTGTTATAGACACAGTTAAGCGGTGCCTGTACTGGGAATCTTTCCTGAACAGGTTCATCTTTCTGATAGATTTGTCCATTGTCTCCGTAGCAGCGCCAGTTCAAATGAATGATATCTGTATCAGCGAACTTCTGCTGTGAAAGAAATTCTTTCAAAGATTTACCGCCAAAATATAAGAATTCATCAATGTCAATGAAAGTAACCCAGTCAAATTCATTTAACGGCTTGATGACATTGAAGTAGAAATGATTAAGAACACCGCGCTGCTTTCCAGCAATGGTAAGCGCGTCTTGTCCATACAACTGGAAGAACTGAACGGGATATTTCTCTGCAAGTTTATTTTGGAAGAAAAGATCATTTTCATAATCTTCATAAACTGGAATGTCATTATTGTTTATCACGAAGAACTTATCTATTCCTAGTTCAGTGTGATACTTCAGCCATTCTTCAAGATACGGTTCTTCATTTCTTGCTAAAACAACGCATGCAGTCTTATGATTATGTTTTGCTTTTGGTGGAATATGTTGATAGTAAGCAATCAGTCCTCGTGTTGTGATATTTCCATCTGGAGTTTCATGCGGGCCAGTAACTCTTACTCCTGCTTCTGCAAGCATTCCTGTCTCGAACCAATAGCGGTTTGGGTGAGGAGTAAGAACATTTAGGATGTTCTTCGCAGCAGCTGGATTCATTACAAATCCGTTATACCAGCATGTTCCAGTAAGAGAATTGACGAACGGTGAAGACGCAGTAGCAAAAGGCTGATCTACCGCTGAGAAATATACATCTGCATGTGCGGTAAAAGCATCCTCCCACATTGCTCTAACAATAGGCTGGCAATTATTAGGCATAGCAGCGCCTTTTGTATGAAGGTAAAGAACCGGCTCATTTGTTTCTACCGCAACTTCGCAAGCACGCTTAATAAATGGCAATTCAAACAGCTGGTTGTTAGGCGGGTCAACTTCAATAGTCTCAACATCATACAGAGGAGACAACCAAGCAAGCATCTCCTCTTTAATCTTCAAGCCAAGTTCTGTTTTCAAAACGCCAAGTACACACTTTCTTTTCATAAATTCACCTCAAAAATTTCTGTGCTTTATTTATTCTTCTTCTGACATAAATTCCAGTGGGTCAACATATCTGACATTTCCTGATAGAAGTTCACCGCCCATGCTGTGAGCTACTTCTTCAGGAATAATGTTTTCATACTTAGTCATAGCTTGCTTTCATCCATCTGTGTATGCAGCAAAACATCCAGATGTTCGCCAAGAGACTTTTCTACATGTTCGCTAGTAAGGCGCAGAAGCAAGTAAGTAAGGCATGTAATGAGCATACCTACGATAGACGCAAGAAATGTTTTTACAGCTGTTTTCATTCCAAATCCTTATATGTCGCTTTTCTAAAGAAATCTTTGATTTCATTCTTGGTGTAGTAGTACGTGCCTGAGTAAGTTGGCGCTTCTTCTACTCTAACATCGCAGTTGCTGATTTCATCAAGAAGATCGTCATCTTTGCCATCAAACAGGTCAAACCACTTCTCGAAGAATTCTGATTCTGAATAGCAGCAGTACTCAAGAAATTCCTTGAATGACATGCCTTCTTTGCCTTCAGGATCTATATGCATGTTCTCGATACGTTCAAACGCTTCGTGAAATGGCATGTCTCCAACATGAGGTCCTTCAGTCCAGCCTTTATAGGAAGTGAAGAATTCATAGTTAAAGTTGTACTTATCAAAGCGTCTGCGGTGCTTAATGGCCTCTTCTTTTTCCTTCTTAGCCTTTTCAGCAGCGGCCTTCTTTTCCTTCACTGATTCTGCCTTCTTGTACTGCTGATACTCTTCAAAGATCTTCGGATACTTTTCTTCAAGATACTTTAATGCTGATTTCATTTCTTGTTCTCCACTTCCTTAATAGCCACAGTCGCAGTTGCTTCAGCGACAAAGACTCTTTCATTTTGCTCTCTACGCCAATGTTCAGAACAGTACTTTACTTTGCCTCTTGCTGCGCCGAGAGACTTAAAGTGAGTCGCCCAAGCGACATTACTTGTCCAAACGCCACAGCCAGGCTTAGAGCCCCAGTACTTGATTTCCTTATCTTCAGTTTCTTTACAGACGAGCCAAAATTCTTCTTTGATTCCTGTCATTTTCTATCTCCTTTATATTTTTCAATAGCTGCTTTAATGACTTCTACAGTTTTGCAAGCGGGAACATTTCCAATAGCAGTTCTTCTCTTTTTCATCAGTTTTTTAAAGAAGGCGGGCGAAATGTTCTTGATTTCATATAACGCAACGACACGAGGTCCATCAGGATAAAATTCCCATTCTTCCATCTCAGCAGAATAGAACTTTTGTGCATACTGAACAAGCATGTCTTTCGGCAGAGTTCGTGGGAAAAGCCCGTTATCATGATCATCTAAAACATTTACAAATTCTTGTAATGTCATACGCCAATCTCTGCAAAAACCATGTTCTTAAAGATTTCCCAGTTAGCGCCGAGCTGAGTGTAAATGTCAATCTTTCTTTCCGAATGCTCACGAGGAGGCCAAGCGGAGACAATCACTTCATACTCGCATTTAGACCAGAAATAGTAAAGACAAGAACGGTCAAGACGCTGCTCAAGAGCATCTTTCAAGACAGAGACAGTCGGATCTTTCTTCTTGAAACGTGCTTTCATCTGTCCGTACTTAATGCCGAATTTACGGTAGACATCGATGATCTTGTCTTCAGTGTCTGCTTTCGCAATCGCGCTTTTCAATTTCTTCAGTTCTTTCTTGATGACTTCCCACTGACCAAATTCAAAGAAGTTCTTATACACAATGTTGTTGCTGTTGAAGTCTTCATAAAGAACGTTAAACGCAGGCAGCTTTTTCATTTCTTACCTCCACTGCAATGTTCAAGCCAGTCCTTGACGTAGTCAAGATCGGCAGTGATAGTGACATCTCGCCACTTGTCATAGACTGCAAATTCTCCACGAGGAAGAAGAGCAACGATAACAGATGTGCAGGTGAAGTGTCCGCGATAGCACATCAATCCGCATGGTTCAAGCTGGCAATCTTTACCATCCACAAACTCGCAGTCAGGAAGGTAAAGTTTGCAGAGTTTCTTAAATTCTTCTTGTGTCATTTTTTCAATTTTCCTCTTATCCATTGCATTGCTTCAACATATCCGTCAAAGCCATGTCCGTAAATCAGATAATCACAAGCCTGTGCTGTCACGAGATTCTTTCTAAAGTCTTCTCGTTTCATAATGTCAGTAAGATGAACTTCAACTTTTGGAATGTTAATCGCACGTAATGCGTCATACATTGCGTAGCTGTAATGAGCATAAGCACCTGGGTTGATGATAAGTCCATCAGTGAAATTATGCTGTGTCCAAAGGATTTCGTCAATCAGTTCACCTTCGGAACTAGACTGCTTAAATGCCAATGTTTCACCTTCAGCTTTTGCTTTATTAAGCATGATCTGTAAATCTGACAATGTCTTTTTGCCATAAATTTCAGGTTCACGCGAGCCAAGCTGAGATAAGCTAGGTCCATTAATGATTGTAAATTTCATAACAACTCGCATTTATGAAGGATGTCGCCCATCCAAATGTTTTTCTTCAGTCTTGCTTCAAGGCAAAGACGAACACCGCGGTTCTTTTCAGCGTCCGTCAGCGGAAAACTATCAAGAGTCGTGATGTCAATCTTAAATAGCGGCAAGTTGCCATAACGATAGATCTTGTAATCTCTACCATTCTCATTTACTGTTTCTACAGTTAAAGAAGCAATCTTTTCTTCCATGGATCTAGGATCTATCATTTAACCTCCACGCATTGAAAGCGATGTTTCAGACGAATTGACTGTCTTTCTTCAAATCTTGAAAATGTTCCCGGAAGTTCATCAGTTTTAAATTCTTTACCCGCGGCGATGCAGGTTTCTTTAGAAGAAAAGCCAGGAATTACCGTTGATGTTCCGCGGTCAGCCTGCCAAGTATCGCCATGAGAAGCCATGAAAACAGAGAAAACGATAAGCGTCCACATTAGGTAATGTCCTGGTCAGTGCCGTTCTCGCTTTCATCAGCTGGCTCTTGATAATGTTTCAAGATTATTGTTGGATCAAGTTTAGACTGTTCGTCATAACTTCGCATTTCTTCAGCAAAGTCAATGCCGTCAGTAATGCCAATAAGATAGTTTCTGACTGTTGCAAGAATAGAAGCTTCAGTGTAGCCTTCAGCTCTTAATTCATCAATTCTGTTTACTAACTTGTCCGAAATTTCACGGACTTTTTCTTCAGCTGGTGTCATGTTATTCTCCTAAATATGATTTGCCATTCACACGATAGTCACAATTATGAACGGCGTACAGGTGGACTTGCTCTAGAAACTCGTCTAGCTGTTCGGGCAGGGTAAATACCTGCTCTTCTGCTTCGGAGCCTTGGAATGTAACTGTGAAGCTAGAATTATTCATTCGTTATCCTCAAACCAATCGTCATCGTGCCATTGGTGTTCTTTAATCGAGATCTTAAGGCTAATAAGATCTGTCTTTACAGTTTCTTTCTTTGTGACTTCTTTGCAGACGACGCCATCAATGACCTTAAGTCCGATTCGTTCAAGACGTTCTGGATGTTTCAGATTGTACTCTCTGTAATATCCTTTACGGTGACGATCTTTCTTTCCGGTTCTTTTAGCGTACTCTTCAAAGTAGCCTTTTCTGTGTCTGTCTTTCATACTCTTACTTCTGTGTATGACACATCGCTAAACTTAAAGTCAAAACGCTTAATCAAGTAATTCTTGAAGTCGTTTACTGTGATCTGATTGAACATATCGTCATCAGGTTCTTTAAGCTTAGATTGCTGTGTCTTCTGAAATTCTTCATACTTATCGCCGACCTTGGAGTAAACTAACTGTTCCATCATCTCTTCAAGCTTGTATTCAGAAGACTCAAGATAGTCAATGTAAATCTCCTTAGTCAAGGTATCAAGATATGCGTATTCAAGGCGGCGTGCTTCCTTCATTTCTTCAGGTTCGTCAAACGGATTCTTGCCTTCATTATGACAGTCAATGTAGTGCTTAATCCATGTCGTGATTGTCTTTTCATCAAAGCACTGGATAGTCATTACACCATCTTTAAAAATTTCCTGACCTACTGGACAGAAACGATTCTTAAGATCAGGAATGTAGTCAGTCATCATTGTTGCTCGAAGGTTGGCGTCACCGCCACCAAGCAAGACAGCGTTTTTCCATTCAAAGTCAAATTCTTTCTTTGTATCAGATGCTATGTAATGAAGTTTCATGTGTAGTCCTCTTCATCAAAATCACAAGGATCAGTTGCTGGATTCTTCCAGACAGTGTTTGAATGTATCTTTCTTGTTCTTACTGCGGGTAAGTTACCTAAAAGATTTCCAAGAGAAGCAACTTTAACTTTATAGCTTTCTTTAGGTTCTGTTTCTGTGACTTCATAAATGTGCATGTCAGACCTCGAAATTCTTAGCACAGTCACGCATGTGTTCTGCTTTCCATTCATTATGCATGAAATGATACTTGCGCTGTGCATCTTCAGCCAGAACCATCGCATAATCTATTGCGTTCTTAAAGGACTTAAAATCTTGGAAAACAGAAGAGTGATACGTAGCGATTTGCGGACCGAAACTAGGATGTTCTTCCACTCTTACTTCTGTAATGACACGGCAAGTAATATCAATATGCGCAACCCATTCATCCGAATCAGTCTCAGGCAAGAACCAATATGTGGTGCCGCCTTTTGTTTCTTTTACTAAGGGGAGCGTGTCTAGATAGTCTCGCATCATCTTTTTAGTTCTATTAGTCAACATATTCAAGTGCCGCCGTTTTTATTTTGTCTTCTTTCATTTTCCGTAGCAGTTCAATTCTTTCTTTCTGTGCGACTGCATATTCTTTCATTGCAGAGTCAACATTTTCCTTAAATCTGCTAAAGTTGACAAACGCTTCTGAACCCGCAGTAACGATAAAGACTTCATCACCTGCCTGCCGTGTTTCAGTATGTCGTGCAGAAAGCATTTCCTTCTTGCTGCTTGTAAGACAGGCAATCCACTCCCTATAATCTGATTCTGGCGGGAACCAGTAAGTGCTGGAATATGTACATTCTTCTTTTAACGGAAACTGTCTAATGTACTTAATGCATTTTTCAATTTCTGGCTTCATACTTAACCTCACGAATAAAATATAACAAATTCTACACAACTTTTGTATAGACTTTTGACGATTATCCGCAAAATTTTTCTGCAGCTGCTTTTATTTCTTTCTCTTTTTGCTTCTTTCTATAGTTAGCCTGAACACGCAGAGCCGCGTCATATTGTTTAAATGCTTTTTCCAACAGTTCTTTAAATTCATCAAAATTAACAGCTATGTCAGGGTCAAACGTACCGATTTCAAAAGGCGGATAGCTCTTGCATAAAACATTCTTGACTACTTTAAAGATATGTTCTTTATCATTAAAGTAAGCAAACCATTCATACTTAGTCATTCCTTCTTTTGTCCATGAACGGACATCTACAGATTCTGTGAATGAAAAAGTGTCATGCCTGGTACAGACAAGATCAGTATGCTTAAGATACTCTTTACATTTTTCCTGTTCTGTATAGTTCATAATGCATATCCTTCAGCGCATTCAGTGATTTCTTTTGCTTTCTTTTCTTTTATGAGATTCTGTACATGCTTCATCGCATCTTGATAAAGTGTGTCTGCATGCTTTATTCCATCGGCAAGTTGCCAAGCTCCTCTGATTGCTGTACACATGTAAGCATGTACTTTGTAGGGCGCTTTTTCTTCCCACTTAACATTCGTAACGATGTACATATCAAGGCCATCTTTTGACCACTGTTCTCGAACAAACCACTGTCCTTCGGTGTATCCATCTGCATACCAGTCAAAAGTTGTGTTGCCTTCACCGCTTTTCACTCTTCTTAAATTCTTAGCATAAAGGAAATTCCTGCAGATACGGTATTCATCAATTGAGACATAATTCATGCTTCAAATCCTTCGGCTGCTTTCTTAATCTGTTTCTTTTTCCAGGACGCAAGATATTCTGTTTGCTGTTTCCGGGCTTTAGTTAACAACTCAAGCGCATACAGAAAACGATTTTTAAATTCTATAAATGTGTCCACATGTAAAGCAGCCCAGAAATGAATCGTAAACGGATAGACGCTTTCCACATAACTTTCTGTAATGACTCTGATCTTATAACAGTCTGCACCAGCAATGCTCATATCAGCCTCATACTTTACTAGCCATTCCTTCCAAGAAAGATCGGAAGGAAACCAACGCTCAACTGTATCTTTCCAAGGATTTCCAGTATCTCCAGTTCTAGCAGATAGGCCAGAAACTTCATTGTTCAGATACTCAATGCACTTATCAACTTCTTCAGAAATCATGCTTCAAAATCTCCTGCGGCTCTTAAAATTGCTCTCGTTTTGCGTTCCTTTAGGTAGTCAGCTCGGCATTTTCTTACCTCTTCAATTTCTTTTAAGATCTTACCAACTGCAATCTTCAAATCTTGCATTTTACAAACTGCCTGCCCGCCGGACGTGTACATTCTATTGTCATTCCCGATTCTGTAAAAACCACAGTGTGTAAGAACGACAAAAGATGATTGAGTCTCGCTCATTCTTGCAAAGTATTCGCCTGCTTCCATATCATCAAGATACCAACTATAAGAAGCAGTAGCAAGAGGAGACTGCGGAGGATTGCATTTGCAGACAACATTAGGGAGAGAGTTTAAATATCTCATCCCTTTCCTTTGAAATTTTCCCAAAGACATTATGTGCTCCATTTCTCAGCGGCAGACTCAATTTGTTTGGTTTTTCTTTCTTTAATAAGTTCAATGCGAGCCTTTCTTGCATTGTCAAGCAATTCAAGTGCGTACTTTACCATGACCTCAAGTTGATGTGGAGTCTCTGCATACTTTACATTGTATGTCACAATGCAAAACGGAGGCCTTCTTTCAACCTCGACTGTAGCGACTACCTTGAATCTTTTAGAAAGATATTCATATCTTGCAATCCACTGAATAGAGTCAAGATCTTCAGTATAGAAGCGAGAATCATCACCAACGAAACGTGTAGTGGTCTTTAGACCAAGCGACTGCAGATACTCAAAGCAGCTTTTTACTTCTTCTCTCGTCATATTAAATTATGTCAACACCAGGTTTACGAAAATCGGAAAGAAGCTGGTCTTGAGGTTTCCACTGCTGCGCTTTTCCTGGAAGATTGACCGAAAGAACAGTAAGATTTTCGCCCCAATGCGTAACTCTTTCAAAGACATTGGTAGCAAATCCTTCTTTCTTGAAATGTTCTTCAAGAATGCGAAGCATTTCAGTTTCACCAGTCACTTTGAACTTTGGCACAGATAGTTCATCATTCCTTGAGTTGTTTACGATGTACTCAAATTGCTGTCCTTCCTTAATTTTTGAAATAAGTTCACGGTCAGCGTAAGCAATTTCTCTTTCAATTTCTTGTTTCTTAATTTCTGCTGCTTTCTTGTCAAATTCAGCAGAAGCGGCTTTTGCTTCATCGAGAAGAGACATTGTCCTTATACTCCAGATAAGATGTGATGATAATTGGTGAAGAGAAAATCAAAACGATAAGCAAGATCGGCAAGTAAATCACCCAAGCAAGACTGAACGCAGACATTGCGAAGAAGTATCCTGCTGCCAACTTACCATGAATGTCAAAGCTAGCCCAGATGACTCCAATAATTGCGGCAGCTCCCAAAAAGATCAGCACATAACATCCAAGGAATGTATTGACACCTGTAATGATAGAGCCAATCAAAGCGAGAAAAAAGTGCGAAACGAACACAGCACAGTCAAAGTCGTCCTGATCTTTCTTACTCAAAGCTTTCTTGTTTCTGGTAATTGCATTCCACAAGTCTTTTACATTATCATTTGACAACATCCATTTAAACATATTTTACTCCTTTTCGTAGTAGCCTAGTTTCTCAAGTTCAGCGATTTCATCAGGCCAGACTTCGCTGTCAGTATCAAGTTCTCCCCACTGTGCAGCAGCATGCCAGCAGGAGTTAAAGATCTCTGATATTCTTTTTTGCTTCTTAAGTTTCTCTTCAAGTTCCTTTATCTTTTCATCTTTCATGTCGCAGAGATCTGCGTAAAATTCAGCATGTTGCTTCCAAAAATCCGCTGCTGTTCCTGGGTTAGGTAAAGCATCATCCTTCTTGCAAGCCTCTTTTGCTTCCTTGAATATCTTCAAGCCTTCATAAAGTTTCTCATGATAAGACATTTACTTCTCCACAATCTTAATGAAACGTCTTGAACCGATCTTAACGATGTCGCCGTCAAGAAGGCACCATCTTACCTGAGGATCAGTGATAACTGCTGCCTTGTCATTGAAAGACGTGACCGGCTTATTATCAACTGTCTTGTAGTTGTCGCCTTCAATCTGGAACTTCGGACCGTGTCCTTCATAAGAAAAGATGCTCAGGCCACGATTCTTCATCATGCTTCTTGCTTCAGACTTTGATGTGAAAATCTTATTCTTCACGAGGCAATCGGCAAGAAACGGCAGAACAACTGCGACTTCTTTTGACATTGCTGCGTCTTTAACCCAGTCAGGTATTTGGGATTCGTCCATCCCGTCTTTAATTTCAAATGATGTTACGTTCATTATTTGTCATCCTTCATGCATTCTTTAAAATATTCCCAAGCTCTGCTAAAAGCATGCCCAAATGTATCATAGGATCCTTCAAAGTAGTCATGCAATGCAAACACGACGCTTACTCCGAATCCAACAGGATAAAGGCAAAGATATTCAAAAAATCGTTTCATTTTTATTCTCCTTTAAAGATTGTTTGATTTCTTCAAATGTCATTTTCATACTCCGCTGCTGCAAGTTCAATTTCTGCCTTCTTCAATTCTTTTTTCTTTGCGGCAACTTCTTTGACTTTCCTTTCATAGGCATCAAGCCAGTTCTTAACGAGAAACTCAACATCTTCAATAGAAGCGGCTCTATTAGAATTTCTGGTGATGTAAATTCCTCTATTATAATCGTAAACCACTTCTAATGCGACATAAATTACGTAAGTTTCCCTGTCCCATGAAACAATCTTAACTGTCCAATTCTTGGGTGTAAGGCCAGGAAAGACAAGTCTTAAATCAAGTCCAATATACATTTCCTTCTGCTGTTCAAACTGTTGCAGAATAGGAAGCTTAAGAATTTCATCAATTTCTGCTTTAGAAAATATTTTCATTTGCTTACCTTACGAATAAAATATAACAAAATCTACACAACTTTTGTATAGATTTTTGTCATTTACATCTGAAAACTTTCTGCTGCACCCTTGATGATTAGTTCTTTCAGCTGCTTCTGCACTTTCGCACATTTCTCTAGCAAGTTCTTAAAAAACTCTGTTGTAAAAGTCTTGTCCCATGACTGAATGCCGGTCTTCAGTTCCGTTTCTTCCTCATCATCCATCAACCTGGTAGGCATGTCCACATCAAAAAGTTTTTCTTTAAAGACGATATTACAAAAAGGGGCAAAGTTAGAAAGATCTTTTTCATTCGTCAAGTCACAGTCATAAACGCCATCTTTTTCATAGATGACAATATACTCAAAGAAAACATAAAGACCCATGTGAGTCCGCAGAAAAAGAATTGACTCGCTATTCTGTCCGCCAATAGTAACGCTGATATGACTGGAGTCTACTTTATATGCGCCTGCATCTTTCGCTCTTTTCCTAATGTCTTCATAAAGAAAATCAATCCAGGCGTCTTTCATCTCTTCACAATTCATATTTCTCTGCCGCCTCTTTAATTGCTTTTACTTTTCTTTCATTCATCAATTCACGTTCATGCTTAACTGCAAATGTAAAACATGGAATGGATTTTTCCAAAAGCAGTCTCAATTCATTTTCCCAATTATCATTCAGTCCAGAATCTTGATCTATAATTGTGACTTCCGTACTTTGGATAGTCTTGTCTTTCATAAGCACTTCTATCAAGTCAAGATATGGCAAAAATCCGAGAAGTTTTCCCTCTTCACTGTAATAAGGACAAGTTCCGATGATTACCCAAGCGCCAGTCCATGAAATGACTGATCTGCCATCATAGAAGATCATTTCCTGATGAGAATCATACGTAAAATATTGACTTATCGTCTGAAGTTTCTGAAAGAATTCATTCATCATCGCATTTATTTTCTGATGAATTCTGTTTGTCACTTCTTTAGGTAGTTCCAGATACTTATGTGGAACATAATTAGCAAAAGACATTCGCTGCCCGCCTTATTTCCCAAATCTTAATTTTACGTTTCATTTCTGCTTCTTTCTTCAACGCATCAACCATAGAATCATAAATGAGCTTGCATTCAAATTCAAGATCTTCTTCCCAGTTAGGTTTAAGTGAAATCGTTTCTGGGCAAAGCCAGTAGTATTCTCTACGAGTTTCATCATAGTTGGAATACAGATAATTAAATTCGTCAATCGCACCGTCCGTCCCATAGCATGGCCTTAGCCTAAGTGACATTCCAGTATAAGTCCAACTAACAATGAATTCATTTTTGCCAGTAGCTGTAAGAAATCTTATGTACCCTAAGTCGTCATCATAACTAAATCTTTGGTCTAGCTGGTGTAAGTCATCAAAAAGTTTATGAAGTCTTTCATTAGCGCTTTTATAAACTTTCTCTGTTTGGTCATTTTTAAGATAGCTCATAAAACTTAGCCGCCTTCTTTATGTTTTCTTCTTTAACTTGTTTCATCATCTTTGCTTCTTCTTTCAATGCAAGCATTAAGTCGGAATAAATTCCGTTACAGTAATAGTCAAGTTGATGTTTCCAACCGACTAGAAGTTCGTTATCATTTACCCATTCAAACCACTGCATGTTCTTTGATTCTTTTCTTTCATCAAATGTAATAATGCTTCCATCGCCTATTGAAAACAAAGGAAGCGTAGTCGCATGGGCCCACTTACCCGTAAATGAAATAACTGAACATGAACCAACAGGCGTTCCATCTACGATGTTCGTAAACCTAATGTAGCCAGATCTTGGAAGAAATGTAAAGCGGCTATCTACCTCGTACAACTGTTTAGCAAGTACTTCAAATCTGTCAGTGACAACTTTACGAATTTCTATCATTTGGTTCATCGTAATTATTCTTGATGGCTCACTCATATTTCGCTGCAGCCTCTCTAATTACTCTTTGCTTTGCTAACTTTATGTTTTCTTTCTCTTGACGAATTGCTTCACGACATACATTATAGACGTGCTGGCAGGAGTAATCTATCATACTTTTCCAGTCTTCTCTTATTTCTTTAGTAGTAGCCCACTCAACGTCATGAAAGTCACGTTCTGCATTAAAATCATGGATCTTTCCGGTTTTTCTATCATACTCAACATCTACATTGATGCGAGCCCACTTGGAAGACCACGAAATGATAATAGGATGAAAGAGAGAATTTTTCTCGCCGTCTCTGAACTTCAGATAGCAAGATGGACGCAAGAAGTAGAATCTGTCATCAATCTTTTTCAAAGCTAAGTAAAGACGATGATACTGCGCAGTCGCATATTCTTGCATCTCGTGTTCTTTCTCAATCGGATAACCCGGCTTCAAATCTTCTAACCATCCATCAGTCATATTTTGCTGCAGCCTCTCTAATTACTTTTTCTTTAAACATCTTGTCTATGTTCATTTTATTTTTTATAAGTTTATCAATGAATAAAGGCAACTTGTCTTCAATGAAAAGAATGTATTCAGTCGGTGACATTTCTGGCAATTTCCGCCAGTCATCATACTGTTCTGGAATAATGATATAGATTTCATCATCGCTGCTTTTAATAATGCCAGAACCTGGGAATTCATCGAGCTGATAATTGTTGAAGTTCAGTATCTTTGCTTTTGGCAAATAGCAGGCAGCAGGCCAAAGAGCAAGTCCGGTACTTGTCCAAGTCATCAATGTTGAAGTACTGCTTTGACTATAAAGATGCCCAGCGGATGGGTACTTATCCGGATTATTACATTCAAAGCCAAAGTACATAGGATACTTTTCTGCAATTCGTTCAGAAAGCGTACAGAGCTTTCTATTAGCCCACCCAACAAATTTTAAGCTTTCAGTCTGTAAACGAGAATTATAGCTTAGATTCATACTTCATACCCCGCTGCACAAGATTTAATGATGTTTGCTTTCAATGCGTTCTTCAATTCTTGAAGTTCTTTGTGATGCTGAGCAGCAAGTCTTTCAAGATCTTCCGCAGTATAGATGACACCGTTCTTTAAGATCTTCTTGAATTCTTTTTGTGAAATCAGTTTACCGACTCTGTATGAATAATCTCCATAACGTTCAAAAAGGTCAGGCATACCATAAGTCGTGAAATCAATTTCCATCAGAATCTTGTTGTCTTCTGCTCTGGAAAAGATCATGTTAAACTCTTTATGACGGACTTTCTGTCCAACATGCTTCTTGCAAGCAATCTGCATTGGAACATCAAGCTGGGCATGAATGATGAACTTAACAACGTTTATCATCCAAACGACTTTCTTTCCTTCTACGTCATAAAGGACATTACCGTCATCAGTTTTAACACTGTGTGCTTCACGCCAGGCTCTTTTGTGGTAAAAGAATCCAGACTTTCTGATTTCTTTTTCTAAACGTAAATCGTCTTTCATTATACTTCAAACTGTTCGGCAGCTTTGCCAATCTCGGTGAATTTCTTTCTTTTCTTGTACTGCTGATACCACTGAACCGTTTCGTCAATCACTTTCTTGTAGTTAGCTGAGACAAATGTGAACCACTTGTCAAATTCTTGGTCATTGACATTTATGCGGAACAGTTTGGAAGGCGGCTGACTACGAGCTGATGCGTTGAACTGTTCTCTAGGCGATGTAAGTGCTCTCCAGTTAAGAAAATACTTACTAAACTCAAATGTAAGTTCATCAACGAAAGGTCCACATGTGTCATTGTCCATAAAGGTTGGTGTTGTCCAATCATGCTCTTCTGGAACATACTCAAGAGTTCGTTTTCGTTGAAACTTTGGAACGATGTTCTTAAAAAGTCCGGTTCCTTCAGCGTAAGTTTCAACGTCTTCTTTGAGTTTCTTTAGTTGGTCGCATCTTGCTTTGAAAACATTAAATGCGTCTTCTTTCATATTAAACCTCGAAGTTCTTTGCTGCTGTGACAATCTGATCTTTCTTTTTATCTTTCCGTCCAGCTTCGTAAATGTTGATGACAGTTGTAAAAACAGTCTCCGCCGCCGCAAGAAGATCTTCACATTCTTTGTCAAAGTTTTCTTCTTTAATGTCAATTACTGTCGGTCCATTGTAGTCAAGAGAAACGTAGTCATCAATAAGATTTTGCCTTTCAAGCACAGTAGTGACATCTTGAAAAGGATAGAATGTGGTCACAGATCCATAAAAGTCAAGAAGATTTTTCTTGTTCAGTCCAAGAAAACCAACAGTAAGTCGGCTGCCATGTCCAACAAGCGGAGAGTCAACACGCATCTCAGTTCTCATGCGAGCAATCGGTCGCCAATTATAACCTTCCGCAGGAGCAAAGCAGATAGCAAGATCAATAGAATTGATTGTGTACTTTCCTAGGCTAAAGGCAATTTTAGCAAGCTGGGCATAAGTCGCTTCAAGTTTCTTTGCTCTACGAAGCAGCTCTTCGTCCGAATAGTTAGAAACTTCTTTCTGATTCGGATTGTAGACATACTTACGGCCACGGCGAAAGAAAGCTGTGACTTGCTGTATTGTTTTGGCAATCATTTATGCCTCAAATAAACCTGTTTAGATGACTTCTGCGCCTCTTTTAGAAGCGCAGTGATAAAATATATTGGTCAGTTCAAAAGACGATTAGCGGCGTGAAATAAAGGAACGTTCTTTCACATCAAGAACTCGTTCAATCTGTACGAAAAGGAATCCGGAGAAGCGGCATGAGAACTTTACCAGTTCTTCAGCAATGAGTTTTGCATTTACTTCATTTACAGGAATGTCTTTCCAAATGATTTCACCAGTTTCATATCCTTGCCAAGATCCCTGCTCATTATGCTTAAGATCATTTAAGAAAGAGTCATTCTTAATGTAATGTTCAATCACATCTCTTACTTTTACAGGAAGTCCATTTTCATGATGAAAACAGATTCTGACGCAGCCGTTGACCTGACGAACTTCCCAATGCATCTGGGCAGGTCCAAACACGCCGCTAAACCAAGGCGGCAGCACAACCGCATACTGCAAAGTGTCAATCACTGCATTATCGGTTCCGCGAAAAATATGCATGAGCTGGAGAGGCGGAGTGCGGCAGGTGCTAAGTTCCGGGTAAAGAGAGTTGATGGTTTCCAAAGTAAGTTGTTTCATTTTTATTTCCTTCTGTTTGAATTTTACGATTAAAATTTAATAACTTTTAGGCCACTTGTAAACCCACTACGGTTCAAAAACTTTAAGAAAAATCTGTAAAGACGAAAAAAGAGGTGGGCAAAACACCCACCTCTCATTTTTCCCAACCCAAGAGAAGAATTACTAATCAAAAGTAATTTCAACAGGCTGTACTTCCGGTACCTTCGGGACAATGATGGTCAAAAGACCGTTTTCACAAGACAAGCCTTTCTTAATTGCTTCTGCACTTGCATCAAGTTGATGTCCGAGATTTACAGAAAGCTTGAGACTTGTCATTCCCTTGATGCGCTGCATTTCACCATTCTTTCTAGCCTCTGCGAGCTCTTTCTGTTCGTCAGTAAGTTCGCCGGAGGTAACTTCAATGTTAAGAACGTTTCCTTCCTTTGCAGCAACGACGGAAAGCTTGACGTTTTCCTTTGTCTTGCCAGGAATAGCGACTTCAATGTGCTTTGCGCCATTCTTATCGTAGAAGATATTTGCAGGAATGTTTTCAAGAAGCTCTTTGCCGAAGATCTTTTCGTTCTGCTTTACAGCGGCAGCGATGTCCTTAGCAAGTTTTGCTCCTGGAAGACCTTCATTGGAATTTGCTATTCCAAAGACTACATCTGCCATAGCGTCTGCGATAGTTGAAAATCCTACTTGTTCACTCATAATTTCTCAATCCTTTAGAACCAAAATTGTATTCTAACTGCTTCTAAGACTTTCTTTTTCTGCACTTGCATAAAAAAGAAAAGCGAGATGGCGAAGCAACTACCATCTCGCTCAAGATTATTTATCCAACGACGATCTTCTTATAACGGTCAGAAAGAAGTACTTCCTTCAAAGCGTCAAGAGCCATCGTTTGGTCGGACATAACCACGCCAAGAATGTTTGGGCTGAAGCCAGATACCAACTTCACACCAAGAGCATTCTGTTGGACAGGAACTGCATTGGTTCTGGAGTTGATGTTCCAGAAGACAAGGCCAGGAAGCTGGTAACCTCTAGCATTCCAGCGCTTCTCAATGGTCTCAAACAAAGTCTTGTTCATTGAGCCCTGACATCCACCCCAACGGTTAGCAGTTGCATTCGAGCAAGCACAGCCGTCAAATTCCATGTCAGAGATGACAAGAATTTCTGGAATGTCTTCCTGCTTTGCGTGGTTCTTAACTGCGACATCAAGAACCAAGTCAAAGACTGCCTCAATGTTAGTGTTTGAGCACTCATCATAGGCATCTACAGTCTTCAACTTAGAAGCAAGGTTTGGAAGACCAGTCAAGTCAACCAACTTAGGCTTAGTAGAGAAAGTGATGAACTTATCCTTGTAAGCCTCAGAAGTATGCTCAGAGAAGTACACAGACAAAGCAGTCGCAATGTCAAGTGCAGTTGTGCCTGACTTAGGATCAACCTTATACTCCATAGAGCCAGAACCGTCTCGTACAACGATCATTGGCTTCTGAGAAGCGTCTCGTGCTGGAAGATTCTTCCATGCGCCTTCCAAGTTCGCATCAAACTGATACTTAGCGTCCTTACGGTACTTAGTGACAATTTCATGCGGGAAGACAGCGCCTGCATTTACCTTGACTTCGCCCTTTACGAGCTTAGACAAGAATTCACGACGACGTGCTTCGTCATTCTTCAAAAATGCAGCGTTATAGTTCAAGTTGGCCTTAGAAGGAACCTTCTGATAGTCAATCTTATCCCATTCCTTCGCACACATCTTCACTTCAGTGACATCAATCACCTTACGAAGAGCAGACAAAGTCTTACGATAATCGCCTGGCTTATAGTTCAATGCTCTGCACAATCTCTGTGCAAGAACACGAGTCTTTGGAGACGAAGTGTTCACGGAAGGCAGCCACTTACCAAGAAGAGAAACTCCCTTTCCAGCTGCCATGTTGGCAATGTCTGAAGCAAGCTGAGCGCTTACGAACTCAAGCATGATCTTTTCTGCAGGAGTATCAAAAAGTTCCATAAGAATGTCAAAGCGGGAATATTCCGCAATGTACTTGACAAGTTCTGGATGCGCTGGTAAGACATTCTTCACCAAGATCTTGAAAAGACGGCGTTCGCCAAGTCCTTCGCGGACATCGCCCGCATAGAACATCCACTTTACAGCCAGCTCCGGATTTTCTGTGTACGCCTTCAAAAAGTCACCCAAGATTTCCTTCTCTTCCTTACGGCGGTAAGAAGCGACCTTAAAGTTCATATCCACAAGGGCAGAACCTGAAGTCTCAAAGGCCACAGCGCCATTCTCGGTTAAAGTCTTACGGTTGTCAAGAACTTCCTTGAGCTTATCATAAAATCCCATTTTATACTCCTTCAAGATTCATTTGTTTCTTTGCTGTTTGAATCTTTTGTTATTTGTTTTTGATAGTCAAAATTTAAAAAAGAAATGGGAGTTTGGCAACCCCCATTTTTACTTTTCTTTCTGCGGATTAAGCAGGCAACTAATCAAGGTCGTAAGTTGCTGCAAAGATATCCGGCTTGCAGAAGTAGAACTCGCCTTGCACGCCCTTGATGACGTAGTCGCCAACAGTGGCAGCGTGCTTTGCTTGGCCTTCATTGCCGTCTTCAAGAGTTACGACAACAAGTTCGCCATTTTCAATTCTTACATTGTCGCCTGCAAACTTCTTTACTGCAACAAAGTTGTTACCTGTCCATCTAATTGCTTCAATAGCGACTGGCTTCTTACGGAATCTTGCAGGTGCATTGTCATCAAGAACTTCATCCTTGACATTTTCGCCAGTAATGTAGTTTGGAAGGCCAGGTTCAAATGCCGGAATGTTAACGATTTCTGTCTTGAACTTGTTCTTCATGTACATATCAACGATCTGATTGTAGTTGGCGTTTCGCTTTCCATCGCGAATAAGTTCATTGACTTCTCGGTAAGTAAATCCAAGCTTCTCTTCATCACTTAACGGCTGAAGTCCGTCAACTGGGGTCTTCTCAACAAATTCTGCAGGAAGACCGAGTTCCTTTCCAAGGTTGATGATTTCTTCAGTAGTAAGCTTGGCGATAGGAGCGAACGATCCGCCGTTATCGCCGAAGAAAGTTGCATATCCTACTGCATCTTCCGAAGCGTTGCAAGTATTAGCGACCATAGCGCCGATTGTCTGTCCGTATGCGAAAAGCAAAGCAAGACGAAGACGAGCAGGAAGATTTGTCTTTGCATCATAGGAGTTGTTAAATCCCGGGATAGCAGCAGCAAATTCGTTATAAGCGCCCTTGATGTCAATTTCATCAAATGGAATGTCAAGGTAGTTCACAACACGATATGCGTCCTGTATGTCCTTCTGCGGACCGCACGGCATAAGAAGGCCGAAAACATTTTCTCTTCCAAGTGCCTTTACCAAAAGAGTAGCGACTACTGTGCTATCCTTTCCGCCGGAAATACCGACGATTGCCTTCTTAATGCCCTTGTCCTTAATCCATTGGACGCAGTCGTTAGCGAGTTGAGTGTAATTGATTTCCATTTGGTTATTCTCCTATTGTTTGAGTTGGAATTTCTGTTTTTAATTTTTTCACTGTTTCTTCAAAATTCTTCAAAGAGAAATGAATGTTCTTTAAGGCGCCTTCTTGATAAAGATAGTTCACGCCTTTCTTAAAGTTCTTTTTCCAGTCTTCCCATTTTGCCTGGGTAATCAGATACCCATACTTGAATACCTTAGAGCAGTTCACTGTAATTGCAAGAAAACCACCTATCTTGCCTTTTGTATAAAGATCCACGCTGAACATATTCTTGATGTTAGATTTTTCAGCGACTGGAACTTCAATTTCTTTTGGAACATACTGTTCGCCGATCTTCGCATACTTTATCTTGATAATAACATCTGAAACGACTTGCGATGTCTGAGGAAACGCATAAGCCTCCTCACTAGCTTCAAGAACTTCAGTGCCGGGCTTTTCTTCAATTCTGACAAGTCCTAGTTCTTTTATAAGTTTGAGCAAGTCAACTGTAACTTCCTCAAATGAAAGTTTCTTAAAGTATCGTAAGAAAATCATTTTCCTATCCTTGATATTGTTGTGCGTCTACATACATGTTCACAAGTTTATGCATGCTTTTCATTCTTTGTGTAAAAAGCTGAAGTTGCTCAAGCTGTTTGGTCAACTTCTTGATACGTCTTTTCCAAAGATGCTTATTGTAAGAAATTCGTCTGTCTGGATAGTATGCACACAGCGGATATTCTATTGAACCTGACGTCTCGTACTTGTTGTCAGCAGGCAAAAAGGTAACCTTCTTCGCAAGTTTAATCTCCCTTAAAGAACGAAAACCGTTTTTCATCTTATTATGAACATAGATTAAGCCGCCAGCAAAGAATGAAATGTCTTTTATGCCGGGAAAAATGTATTTCAGCTCTTCATTATTGATAGATACATTAGTCAGATTGAACTGATTGACTATGTTCATCACATCCTGAAACATTTCTTCTGCCTCAATCTGTTCGGTCAAGTTGAACATCAGAATTGCTTTGAGTTTTTCAAGAAATTTCATCTTATACCTTAAAGTTCATTTGTGACTTGAAAATCTGTAGCTGCTTCAATGCCTGCAGCTGTTCATTATATTCACGCATAAGATTAGCATGCATGTTTCTTATCATGTTCTTTGTTTTTTCCCAGGCAGGGCGTGTACATGCAATGTCAGTCGGCAACTTAGATTCGCCAAAGTCCAAATGTTCAACGGAAAGATTCCCAGAAGACTTGTAAAATACATAATGTTTAGGCAAACTAATCCCCCAAGGCACATCTTCGCCAAGGATCTTATGCATGTAGATTGACATGAAGTAGTCGCTATCATCAGAACACTTGATGTTAGGAATGTAAAAGCGAAGTGGCTTATCCGTTGATGTACGAGCTGAAGGTTTCAATCCTAGTTCATCTGCAAAAGCAAGAGCCTCATCATAGAGTTTAATGAGATTGAGTTTTTCAGTTTTTCCAAAAAGAAAGTCAAACATAAAAGTTCCTTGAAAAAGAAGCGCCCTTAGTGGGCGCCAGTTTAGTTAGTCATTTACGACGTCAATCTGCTTCATTCTCATGACGAGATAAGCAGCCTTTTCGTCTTCTTCCGTGAAGCCGGCAGTACATGCTGCATCAACTTCAATCGGAATATTCGGATATAATGCGCGGAAGATAGTTGCTTGGCTATCAACGCAGATACCTGCGACAAAGCCGAAGATCACAATCTTCTTGAACTTGAAGAACCTGAGGTAATCCTTCCAGCCATCCCAGCCAAATGTGTACTTGTCAATGGCAAAGAAGCGAGCAGGCTTGCCTTCTTCATTCAACGACTGGCAAGCAGCAAGAATGTCCTTCTGAATCTGATAGCCTTCGGTGAGCTTGATGCAGTGGACAGGAATGCCATGTCCATCCTTGCTTCCTTCCAACGACTCTTCATAAGCAACGCCACTTGCAGGCGGCCAGTTAGTCTTGACCTGTTCCTTAGTAAAGTGTGTATCGTGAGTCATGATAAGCGGGCCCTTGTGATTTCTGATCTTTTCACAGATGGCCTGCACCTTTGCTTCTGCACGAGGGTTCGGCAATGCACCAGTAATAAAGTCATTCTGGCAGTCAACGCCAACATAGAGGGTTTCTTCGTCCTTAATTTCCATTTTCTTTTTCCTTATCTTGCGGTGAGAACGATATGATTCTTAACACGATAGTCAATGGCACGCTGCAAGTACTGATGATACTCTTCATTCTTGCCCATGAATTTCCCAGGGGCGTCGGAAATCTTGCAAACTGGAATGCCGTTGACTTCAGTAAGCTTGATGACCTGATTCATCGGCTTGAAGTGACCTGTGTCATTCAAGAGCCAAGTACCAATTCCGAATGCGACATTGGTACGGTCCTTGAAGTGTGCGTAGATCTTGGCAGCACGTTCAAAGTCAAGGCTGTCGCTGAAAAGCAATGTCTTCGTCTTCGGGTCAATACCAAGCTTGACGTAGTGGGCGATCATCTTCTCGCCCCACACAATTGGATCTCCCGAGTCATGTCTCAAACCGGCGAAAACTGTTGCGTAAGTATCAACGAAGTCAAGCAAGAAGCAGTCAGTCGTGATACAGTCAGTAAGGAAGATACCGTTCTTAACGCCGTATTCCTTAATCCAATGCTTCATCAAGTAGTAGTTCGAGTATGCTGGGTTGTGCCAGTCATATCCCTGACCAACAAGTTCGTTTGCTTCATGAGCCATCGTTCCCTTAGGATTCCAGCCAAAGACAAACGAGAAATAAACGTTAGATGTACCCACGAAAAGTTTCTTCAAGATCGGGTAAATCTGCATCCAGGTGTAGAGGGTCTTCAATGCCCATTCCTGAAATTCCTTGCAGAAGCGGCGGCGAGTACCAAACTCGCTAAACT
>Ga0310786_10003120_pt1 | contig 24417 bp, 22 predicted proteins | sample AusTroGonzalo_MG_FD_203881 | JGI IMG/M metagenome (GOLD analysis project Ga0310786, IMG submission 203881) | Bovine rumen microbial communities from tropical cattle in Woodstock, Queensland, Australia - Gonzalo_03 (v2) (version 2) | ecosystem: Host-associated > Mammals > Digestive system >...
GCATCACTATCTATGGTGACCCGCAGTCGTTTGGTGCCATCCAGAAGCATTTGGAGGAGAACGGCTTCGAGGTGACGGGTGCTGAGTTTACCCGCATCCCCAACGACCTGAAGGAAGTAACGTCTGAGGAGCGTGAGACCATCGACAAGATGGTAGAGAAACTGGAGGACTTCGACGACGTACAGACGGTCTATACGAACATGAAGCCGGAGATTGTTGAAGAGTAATCTTACATATATATAAGAAATCAGCCACCTGAAAGTTATCTGTCAGGTGGCTGTTTTTTTCTTATTTATTATAGTCGTCCGAGGTGTAGGTGGTCTCGAAGAGCACCATGCCAGCTATCGCTTGTGAGTGATACACATATCGTATGTTATATCCGTGCTCACGGACGCCTTTCAGGGACACGGAATTCTTCACTTCCTGGAACAGCGTCTCACGCGGATTGAATTGTTTGATGTACATGGCGTTGTCGGCAGGTCCGGACAGCGTGTAGTAGTAGCTGACGGTCAACGACTGTTTGTCGAAGGTCATACTGTCAATGACTGTGTTTTGGTTAATCTGTAGGGGACATCTCTTGACCGTAAACTCTTTTGCTTCGCGGGCGCAACGATCCTCGTACGATTCTTGACAGGCAGTCAAAAGACAGGCTGTAAGCAGGGCATAAATTATCTTTTTCATTTCAATGTATATAAAATCGCATACAAAAATACAAAAAAAACATAATTTGCAATTATTTATTCGTATTTTTTTGTATTTTTGCATTTTAAATTTAGGATACAATTGTTCATGAACCATATAAGAAACTTTTGCATCATTGCACACATCGACCACGGTAAGTCAACATTGGCTGACCGTCTGCTCGAATATACCAAGACCATTCAGGTAACAGAAGGGCAGATGCTCGACGATATGGACCTTGAGCGTGAGCGTGGAATCACTATCAAGAGTCATGCTATTCAGATGGAGTACAACCACGGCGGCGAGAACTACATATTGAACCTGATTGACACTCCGGGACACGTCGATTTTTCTTACGAGGTGTCGCGTTCGATAGCTGCCTGCGAGGGTGCGCTGCTGGTGGTGGATGCCACGCAGGGCGTGCAGGCGCAGACCATCTCGAATCTGTATATGGCCATTGACCATGACCTTGAAATCATTCCTGTCATCAACAAGATAGACATGCCTTCGGCCATGCCCGACGAGGTGGAGGACGAGATTGTGGAACTCATCGGCTGTAAGCATGAGGACATCATCCGTGCATCCGGCAAGACAGGTGAGGGCGTCGAGGACATTCTGAATGCCGTCGTGGAGCGTATTCCGCATCCCGAAGGTGACGCCGATGCTCCCTTGCAGGCGTTGATCTTCGACTCGGTGTTCAACTCGTTCCGAGGCATCATAGCCTACTTCAAGATTGTGAACGGTAGCATCCGCCAGGGTGATAAGGTGAAGTTCTTCAATACCGGTATGGAGTACGTGGCTGACGAGGTTGGCGTGCTGAAGATGGATATGATTCCCCGCAAGGAACTGCGTACTGGCGATGTGGGCTACATCATCAGCGGCATCAAGGACTCCAAGGAGGTGAAGGTGGGTGACACCATTACCCACGTGGCTCGTCCCTGCGACAAAGCCATCGAGGGATTCCAGGAGGTGAAGCCGATGGTCTTCGCCGGTGTCTATCCTATTGACCCCACGGATTACGAGAACCTGCGTGCCTCATTGGAGAAGCTGCAGCTCAACGATGCTTCGCTGACCTTCACGCCTGAGTCATCGGTGGCACTGGGCTTCGGTTTCCGCTGTGGATTCCTTGGCTTGCTGCACATGGAGATTGTGCAGGAACGACTGGACCGTGAGTTCAACATGGACGTCATCACCACCGTGCCCAACGTGTCGTATATGTGCTACGACAAGCAGGGTGGGGAGAAGGAAGTGCACAACCCCTCGGGATTGCCCGACCAGACGCTCATCGACCATATCGAGGAGCCGTACATCAAGGCCAGCATCATCACCACGACCGACTTCATCGGTCCCATCATGACGCTCTGCCTCGACAAGCGTGGCGAGCTCATCGACCAGCAGTTCGTCAGCGGCAACCGTGTGGAGATACACTTCTACCTGCCGCTCGGCGAGATTGTGATTGACTTCTATGACAAGCTGAAGAGCATATCAAAGGGCTATGCCTCGTTCGACTACTACATCGACTCGTTCCGCCCCTCGAAGCTCGTCAAGCTTGATATCCTGCTCAACGGAGAACCCGTTGATGCCCTCTCAACGCTGACCCACCAGGACAATGCCGTGACCTTCGGCCGCCGCATGTGCGAGAAGCTCAAGGAACTCATCCCGCGTCAGCAGTTCGATATTGCTATTCAGGCAGCCATCGGCGCCAAGATCATTGCCCGCGAGACCATCAAGCAGGTTCGCAAGGACGTGACGGCCAAGTGCTACGGCGGTGATGTCAGCCGAAAACGTAAGCTACTCGAGAAACAGAAGCGAGGCAAGAAGCGCATGAAGCAGATTGGAAATGTGGAAGTGCCGCAGAAAGCCTTCCTTGCTGTGTTGAAACTTGACTAAAGAATTCAAACTATAAAACAATTAATGTTTAACTAATTACTATGACCAATATCAGCCAGACTACTCGCGATATAGCTCGCGAGCTTGCACGTCGTTACAGTACAATGACTCACGAGGAGTTGGACGTCCTCGAAGAGTTGCTCGTGCCCATGAAATTTCAGAAAGGGGAGATGGTGCTCTCCGAAGGAGAGACGTGTAGAAACATTTATTGGATAGCCAAGGGACTAGTCAGACAGTTCTACTTCAAGAACGGAAAGGAACTGACAGAGTACATGGCTACCGAGAACAATATCTGCATGTGTATTGAAAGTCTGTTCAAGGAAGAACCGACCCGTCTGCAGATCATAGCCCTTGAGCCAACCATTATCTACGCGCTGCCGAAAGATGCTCTTGAACAGGCTTCTATACGTTCTGTCAACATCCAGATGCTCTACCGTAAGATACTGGAAGAGTCGCTCATCCTCAGTCAGATACATGCCGACATGCTGCGCTTCGAGTCTGCACAGGACCGCTATGTCAAACTGGTCAAGCAGCAGCCGCAACTCGTCCTGCGTGCACCGCTGGTCTATATTGCGAGCTATCTGCAGATGACGCCCGAGACACTCAGCCGTGTCCGCAATTCCTGCCTGTTGGTTTAATATAATATAAGCCTGTTTTCATCAAAAACAGGCTTATTACTGTAAAGTCAATTACACAATTGAAAGAGATTTTTGTGCCTTAGGTGTTATGGAAAAGTTGCAGCCATTTTTCATGTACTGCTGTATTGAGTAATATTATTATTATTAAAGATAGAATATACACTGTCGTTTGCTTCTCTTTGTTGCATAGGGCTCCTAGCAATATACTTGCAACGACAATTATTGGAACAAACATGGAGAAGAAAGAGCCACTAAAATCGGAAATCCGAACTGGTAGTTCTAATACAATTCGTCCAAGGATAATGGCAATAACATAGGGAGTTCCAAATGTACCTGGTTTATTATATTTTTCCAGTAGGAAATAAGTGAGTGCAAAGAAACTGATAGTTTCAACCCAACCTGCAGCATAGATGGTGTATGTTGCAGACCAACAGGTAAGAAGAAATAGCAACACGGATGCAATAAATGTAATAAATAATTTCTTTTTCATATATTATTAGTTTTGATGATTAAATACATTGGCCGTTACAGGACTCCTGAAGTAGGAACCCGCATGTATCAACTAGTGGCTCTGTGCATCCGTTTTCTTCGCACGAAGTATGATCAAGATAGCAGGTAGTGATGATATTTCCTGCATGACAGTGACAATTGTTTGCCTCTTTCGTTCCATGCAGTTTTTCTAATCCGACAGTCTGGATACCTCCACTTTTATCGGTGACGACGTTACCTGTTGCAATGATAGAAGCAGCTGTTTTTTCTGTCCATCCAAATTTTTTGATACCTGTTTGAACCCACGGGTAGCAGAATAGGTACAGTTCGTCAGACTGCTCTTCTGTTAATGATTTGCCAGAGAAAAACTCTGGATGTTCATCAATGAACTCACCTATCAGTGCAATGTGTGTAAGCTCTTGGGCAGACCAGTCGAGTAATTTGAGTTCTTCTAATTTCTCATGCCAAAATTTAATGCGTTGTTGCTGTGTAAATGCTCCATATGCAGCATGCTTCTTGCTCTCGTCCAATTGGTTCCACTCGCTTCTAGTCATTTCATGAATAGTGACAAGATTGTCTATTACCCATTGGTTTACTGTTTCATCACAACTGAACGCTTTTTCCACATCTTGACTACAGCTGTTAAGCAAAACAGACAGAATCAAAGCCAAATAATAAAATACTTTTTTCATAAGCAGATTTTTGATATAAAACATTATTCTTCAATATTACCCTTAATCCTCAATAATTCTAAAGTGTTATCAGCATCAGAGTTTACAAATACTACTTTATTAAAATAGCCTTTTAGATTAGTGACATTTACTTCAATATCTAGTATTCCTGAGGCGTTGGGCGTTATTGTTTTTGTATATTCCCTGACCGAGATACATCCGCACGAAACATCAATCTTATGAATTGTGACAGGTCTTGATCCAGTGTTTTCTAGTAAGAAAGAACAATGAACTTTCTTTTGCAGACTTTTTTACAACTCCAAATGAATAATTGGGGGTTTTAATAGATAAATGTCCCAAGTTCTTGTTGCTTACTAAATAATGTTTAGAATTATCAGAATTGCTGCATGCAGATAATCCTATTATTAATAATAGAAAGATAATAAATGTTTGAAATTGATTGTTCATAGACTATTGTTTTGTTGCAACAAAGGTAAATACTTATCTTTTTCCGACCAAACAATTAATGAACTTTTTTAAACAGGCGTCGCACTAATATTAGATGCTTAAAAACATATTATAAAAAGGCTTTTCCATAGTTTTGGAAAGCTTATCCGATAAAGAAAGTGCGACGTTTCAACAGCTCCTTTCAGGAAATTTACTTCTTGTTCTTGTTCATTCTTAATCGATAATTGCGAATTGTTCCTCTTTTGATAAAGAGAATGTTTTGAATTTCTGCATCACTATAGTTCATGGCTTCAAGAATAAGATAAGTGGTATGGCGGAGTGATAGTTTTGTATAAGGTTTCGTTATCATAGAATATTCCTCAGGATATGCATAAGCATAGTAGTCAATAAAGCATTGCTCTTGTTCAATAGAAATTCCCTTCATCTGACCGCCATTTCTGACAGATTCGTACATCATACGACCCATTCCGAGACGTTCAGTAACATTATCCTTTTGTCGTTTTGCTTGTTTATTCAGATATTCAATTTCTGTCTTGTAGTCATGTATGGCGGCATCTTTCTTTTGTTTATGCTGTATATATAATAATAAGGTAAGACACGACGAAAGGAAAAAAATGCATGGCCAATAGAAATCGTTCGAAGTCAAATATCTCTCAACATGGGGTATGATGACTTCTGTCCGATGGTTTACAGATTCTGATATTGAGAATAAACGTGTGATTAGACGGTCCTTTAAAATTATATCTTGGGTATTTGAAAACTGATTTGATTTTAGTATATTTAGTGTGTCGTATAGTTCAAAAGTTTCTCTTATGTTTTCATTGTTCTTGTCATTGACAATAACTAATCTTAACCAATAACATGCTCCTACAATGTCATTACACTCTATGTCCTTTGCAGCTTTATAGTAGCGGGCTGTTGTTATGCATTGGCCATGATGCCAGCCCAGTTGGCTTTGGTTGGATAGGACAGAGTCCGGTATTTTGTCAATTATCTCCATAGCTTTATATGGATTCTCTACCATATATTTTTCAGCTTCTTTCAGCAAATGAATGTTATAATTCATTTGTTTGCAGGCAGATAATAAAGTTATGGCAATAAAAATAAGTACTAGATTTTTCATTTCTGATACCTCAATCTTACAGCATTTATGAAACAGCGGTGGAATCCACCGCTGTTTCAATAGATAATATAAGTTTATGCGAAGGCGACGGTCAGTCCGGCCATGACGATGCTGACCATCGACATGAGCTTGATGAGGATGTTCAGCGACGGGCCGCTGGTGTCCTTGAACGGGTCACCGACCGTATCACCGACAATCGTTGCCTTATGGGCAAACGAGCCCTTGCCACCGAAGTTGCCTTCCTCGACGTTCTTCTTGGCGTTGTCCCATGCACCGCCGGCATTGGCCATAAAGACTGCCAGGGTGAATCCGCAGGTAAGACCGCCTACCAGCAGGCCGAGCACACCGGCAACGCCAAGTACACAACCCACGACGATGGGGATGGCGATGGCCAGCAATGACGGGAATATCATCTCATGCTGGGCAGCACGTGTCGAAATCTCCACGCATGAACCGTAGTCAGGCGTAGCCTTGCCCTCGAGGATGCCCTTGATTTCGCGGAACTGACGGCGAACCTCCTCTACCATCTTCTGGGCAGCACGTCCCACTGCCTCCATCGTGAGTCCGCAGAACAGGAAGGCTGCCATACCTCCGATAAAAGCACCCACGAGCACGCGGGGGTTCATCAGGTTTACCTGGAAGAAGTTCATGAAGTCGGGGATGGTAGCGTTGGCTGCATCGATGACGTTGCCCTTCAGGTCGGTGAGCGTCATGCCTGCACGTTCCATTGCAATCTTCACCTCCTCAATATAGGAAGCCAACAGCGCCAGTGCCGTCAGGGCGGCAGAACCGATGGCGAAGCCCTTACCCGTAGCAGCCGTAGTGTTGCCCAGGGCGTCAAGTGCGTCGGTACGGTGGCGTACTTCCTCGCCCAGCTCACTCATCTCGGCATTACCACCTGCATTGTCGGCAATGGGACCGTAGGCATCGGTAGCCAGCGTGATGCCCAGGGTTGAGAGCATGCCGACGGCAGCAATGCCAATGCCGTAGAGTCCGTGTGAGAGAGCGTCGGATGACATCTCCATGTTGAATCCGTTTGCGCAGAGATAGCTCATCATGATGGCTATGCCAATCGTCACCACAGGGATGCAGGTGGAAATCATACCCGTTCCGATACCCTTGATGATGACCGTTGCCGAGCCAGTCAGACCAGCCTCTGAAATCTTCTGCGTCGGCTTGTATGAGTGTGAGGTGTAGTATTCCGTAGCTTGTCCGATGATGACACCGGCTGCCAGGCCTGTGATGACCGAGAACGACAAGCCAATCCAGTTCTCAATATCCAGCAGGTAAAGGATGGCAAACGAGGCAACGGCAATGAGTAGGGCGCTGACATTAGTACCCAACGACAATGAGCGTAGCAGATCCTTCATCGTGGCGCCCTCCTTCGTACGAACCAGGAAGATACCCAGCAACGAGAGGAACACACCGACTGCGGCAATCAGCATCGGGGCAATAACGGCCTTGATCTGCATCTCGGGCACCATGATGAATGCCGTGGCACCCAGTGCCGCCGTTGACAATATACTACCGCAATAGCTCTCGTAGAGGTCAGCTCCCATGCCGGCCACGTCACCCACGTTGTCACCCACATTGTCGGCGATGGTGGCGGGGTTGCGCGGGTCGTCCTCAGGGATGTCGGCTTCCACCTTACCTACAATATCGGCACCCACGTCAGCAGCTTTCGTATAGATACCACCGCCCACACGGGCAAACAGGGCCTGCGTTGATGCACCCATACCGAAGGTCAGCATCGTTGTGGTGATGGCTATCAGGCTCTCGTCCGTCAGACCGTTCAGGACCAGGAACCAGATGGCAATGTCGAGCAGTCCCAGACCTACCACGGTGAGTCCCATGACGGCACCCGAGCGGAAGGCCACCTTCAGACCACCGTCCAGGCTCTTGCGTGCAGCGTTGGCGGTACGTGCCGAGGCATAGGTGGCCGTTTTCATGCCGAAGAATCCAGCCAAGCCCGAGAAGAAACCGCCCGTCAGGAAGGCAAACGGCACCCAAGGATTCTGGACGTGTAGCACATAGGCCATGACAGCGAAGATGACTGCGAGCACAACAAAGACGATGCCCACCACCTTGTATTGCTGTTTCAGGTAAGCCATAGCGCCCTTGCGGACATAGAGAGCAATCTCCTTCATGCGAGGAGTTCCTTCGTCTTCCTTCATCATCTGACAAAAGAAGAACCAGGCCATGCCCAGTGCTGCCAATGAGGCCACTGGGACTAGCCAGAATGCGGTTGGAATCATGTTCATATTTATAAGAGTTAGGTTAGGTTTTTAGTTATTGGCATGCTGACGGGGTGACTACTCGTCCACGTATTCCGCCAGTTCGTCAGCCTCCTCGTCCGGGTCGGCCTCAATGTCGAACGTCGTGCGGTAGTTGTCCTCGTTGATGTCCTCGTCGTCGAACGTTGTCGGCTCCTCCATCTCCTCGTCTTCCTCGTCGTGGTTCTTGTAGTCGTCCTCGGGCAGATCGTCGTCTTCGCTTTCCTCGTCGCCGAACTCACCGCGGCTTGTCTGGAACTTCAGACGTGGCTTCTCGCTCTCGGGCTTCAGCTTGGCAAAGATGGCCTCTACCCATGTACCTTTCGCAACCTCCAGCACCTCGTATCCGTCGGCAATCTTCTTCTCGTACATGCCTCCGGGCTTGTGCAGACGGTCCTTGGGCAGCGTGGTGGTGGAGATGTCGAATCCGCTCTCGATGATGTCCTGAATGGACTGTGACAGCGAATCCCAGCCACCGCCGAAGTTACGGTCGAGCACCTCAACCAGTTTGGCTGCCGATATGTGACGGATATTCTCGTAGGTCAGGTCAGTGACGCGCATGATGGGGCGCTTCTTGATGGCCCATGTCAGTTTTGTCGATTCATCGACCTTGATTTGGCCGACCTTGTATCCTTGTTTTGCGTATCTTTTCTTGGCCGTTTCAATGTCTTCCTCCTTCACTTCCTCAATCATGAAGGCACTGCGTATGATGTCCTTGTACCGGCGTATGTTCTCACGGATGTCCGAGTCCTTGTCAGCGCTGTCCCACATGCGGAAGATGTCGTTCTCCTGCACGTCCCATACGGTACTCTTTGTCAGTGTCTTCAGCGTCATTGCTTTCTTTGCTGTTACAGCTGTTTCTTCTTGCTTTGTTTTCATGTGTTTTGAATGTTACTTTGTTTATATGGGCACAAAGATACGAAATTAATTCTTATAATGAAAGAATTTCTAGGAAATGTTTGTAAAATCCAATAAATTGCACGGCTATGAGGATGCCAACGACGCTAATGCCGCACCTATGGCGCACAGCAGCTCATGCTGTGCAGTGGAACACTTTTCTATGGACGGCCTCATGAAGCATACCATGCTTAGCAAATATATATCGCAGAGAAGAAAACCTATATCAAAATCAGCTTCTCGCCTCACTACAGGCAATTGGGTGAAATGGTGAAGGCACTCTTGAGAATGACTGCTTAAATCGACTGGACTCAGTATTTGTCGAAAACAGGGCAGTCCTCGAAAAAGGATTCTACCTCTGTTTTAAAACAACAAGAACTGATAAAGAAACACGATGAATGATTCAGGCTAATACTGGCGCAAGGCTGAGAGCAGTTCGTTGTTCTCGCTTTTTGTTCCGATGGTGATGCGCAGGCAGTTCTGGCAGAGCTGTACGCGGTTTCGGTTACGTACAATGATGCCTTTATCGACAAGGTAGTCGTAGATGCTCTGTGCGTCGGTCATCTTGGCCAGGAAGAAGTTGGCATCGGTAGGATAGACCTTTTCGCAGATGGGAAGCATCTGGAATGCCGCCATCAGCCTTGTCCGCTCACCTAATAGCAGCTTGACCCACTTATCGACCTCGAAGGGATCCTTCAGTGCATCCAGTGCCTGTTGCTGGGTCAGTTGGTTGACATTATAGGGATATTTCACCTTATTATATATAGATATAATCTCCGGTGAGGCGAATGCCATTCCCAGTCGGATGGCTGCCAGTCCCCATGCCTTACTGAATGTGTTGAGCACAATGAGGTTCGGGTGCTTGGCCAGTTCGCTACGCATGGTCATCTGACTGGAGAAGTCGCCATAGGCTTCGTCAATGATGACAATACCCTGGAACTGGTTGATAACCTTGAGTATCTCGTCGCGGTTGATGGAATTGCCGGTAGGATTGTTGGGTGAGCAGATCCATACTATCTTTGTGTGTTCGTCAGTGGCTGCCAGCAGTTTGTCGGCAGTCATCTGGTAATGCTCGTCAAGCAGTACGGGGCGGTACTCCACGTTGTTGATGTCGGCACATACCTTGTACATGCCGTAGGTGGGCTCGATGGCCACCACGTTGTCCTTGCCTGGCTCGCAGAAGATACGGTAGGGCAGGTCAATGGCCTCGTCGCTGCCGTTGCCGAGGAAAATCATATTGGCAGGAACTCCCTTCAGCTTTGCTATCTGTTCCTTCAGCTCACGCTGTAGGGGATCGGGATAGCGACCGTATGGGTTGTTGTAGGGATTCTCGTTGGCGTCAAGGAACACATGTGCCTCCTTGCCTGAATATTCGTCGCGAGCTGATGAATATGGAGCGAGACTCCAGATATTAGAGCGTACCAGTTGTTCTAAGGACTTCATAATTCTTAATTTTCAATTTTCAATTGCACGGATTCGTACAGTCATTGCATTCTTGTGGGCATCCAGCTGTTCAGCCTCAGCCATGAGTTCTACGGCACGTCCAATCTGGCCGATGCCTTCCTCTGTGAGGTGCTGGAAGGTAATCTTACGACAGTAGCTGTCGAGGTTCACGCCGTTGTAGGCGGTGGCATAGCCGTGTGTGGGCAGCGTGTGGTTCGTGCCGCTGGCATAGTCGCCTGCACTCTCGCAAGCATACTTGCCGAGGAACACACTGCCGGCATTAACCACTTTCTCTGACAGCTCTTCGTAATTCTCCGTTTGCAGGATGAGGTGCTCAGGAGCATAGAGGTTCGAGAGTTGCATGGCTTCTTCTAAGTCCTTGACCAATACCAGGCGGCTGTTCTCCAGTGCCTTGGCTGCCATCTCCTTGCGTGGGAGAGCTTCCAGCTGGCGCTCCACCTCCTGCTGAATCTCGGTGAGTTTGGCTTCCGATGTGGTGATGAGCAGCACCTGCGAGTCGATGCCGTGCTCTGCCTGTGAGAGCAGGTCGGCAGCAACGAACTCGGCATTGGCTTTCTCGTCAGCAATGACACAAACCTCAGAAGGTCCTGCGGGCATGTCGATGGCTACTTCGTCAAGGCTTACCTGTTGCTTGGCAGCCATGACGTACTGGTTGCCCGGGCCGAATATCTTGAACACCTTGGGAACGGACTGCGTGCCGTAGGCCATGGCACCGATAGCCTGTACACCACCGGCCTTGAATATCTTGCTGACTCCGGCGATGCGTGCCGCTACGAGAATGGCAGGATTCACCTTTCCCTCACGATTCGGAGGCGTGCAGAGCACAATCTCCTTGCAGCCGGCAATCTTAGCGGGAGTGGCCAGCATGAGTACGGTAGAGAAGAGTGGGGCGGTGCCTCCGGGAATGTAGAGGCCTACGCGTTCGATGGCCACGCTCTTCTGCCAGCAGACGACACCCTCCTGAGTCTTAATCTTCTGACCGACGAAGCGCTGTGAGACATGGAATACCTTGATGTTATGGTGTGCCAGGATGATGGCATCGCGCAACTCGTTGCTGACCAGCTTTTCAGCCTCGTCCATCTCGGCTTCGGTAACAGCAAGGCTTTGAAGCTCAGCCTTGTCGAACTTCAACTCGTATTCCTTGACGGCCTCGTCACCGCGTGCCTTGACATCGGCCAGCACATTCGAGACGGTTTCGTTCAGTTTCGTCAAATCCAATCTCGGGCGTTCCGTAATCTGTGCCCACTGCTCTTTGGCAGGATATCTGTAAATGATCATGCTCTAAATCTCAAGCCTAAAATCTCAAACCTAAATAATCATTTTCTCAATCGGAGTGACGAGGATGCCCTGGGCACCCATCTCCTTGAGCTTGCCGATGATGTCCCAGAACTGCTTTTGGTCGAGCACAGTGTGTACGGAGCACCACTCGTCGTCAGCTAACGGGATGATGGTGGGGCTCTTCAGGCCGGGCAGCACGTCGATGATTTCCTGCAGACGGGCCTTCGGCGCGTTCATGCGTACATACTTCTTGTCTTCGGCATCCTTCACGGCCTTGAAGCGGAAGAGCATCTGTTCAAGTATCTCGCGCTTCTCGGCACTCATCTGCTTGTTGCCGATGAGCAGTGCCTCGCTCTGCATGACAACTTCTACTTCGCGCAGGTTGTTGCTCACGAGGGTAGAGCCGCTGCTGACAATATCAAAGATACCATCTGCCAGACCAATGCCCGGACTAATCTCTACGCTACCGGTAATAACGTGAATATCTGTCTTTATGCCGTGCTCGTTCATGAATTCGCGTAAGATGTTCGGATAGCTGGTGGCAATCTTTTTTCCGTTAAACCACTCCAGTCCTTTGTAGTCAATTTCCTTGGGGATGGCCAGTGAAAGTCTGCACTTTGAGAAGCCCAGACGCGAAATGACTTCTGCGTCCTCTCCACGCTCCACGAACTCATTTTCGCCCACGACACCGATGTCGGCAACACCGCTGGCTACACTCTGGGGGATGTCGTCGTCGCGCAGATAGAGCACTTCGAGCGGGAAGTTACTGGCAGATACAAGTAACGTGCGTTTGGAGGCGCTGACCTTGATGTCGGCCTCGCTCAGCAAATTCATGGTGTCTTCATAGAGACGACCTTTTGATTGTACGGCAATTCTTAACATATTCTTTTTTCTTACTTTATCTTAAATAGCGTGCAAATTTACGGATTTTCTATTGAATTTGCAAGAAAATGATTACTTTTGCACCCAAATTGATAAGAATTTGAGGCGAAAGAGTATATATATTCAGCTTTTTATACTCCTGACGGTGCTTGTTAGCTGCGGAGGGAATCAAAAAGACGGGCCAGTGGTGACCCCATGGGGATCTGTTCTTGATTCCGTCAATGTGTCTGACAATTTTGATTTGACACAGATACAGCGTAACGGCGAACTCATCATGGTCACCATGAGCGGACCAGAGACCTACTACGATTATCATGGCCGTTCTCTGGGTACGCAATACCTGCTTTGTGAGCGTTTTGCGGAGAAGATAGGATGCAGCGTGCGTGTGGATGTCTGCCGTGATACTACGGAGATGCTGCAGAAGTTGCAGGAGGGTGTTGCTGACGTGATGGTGGTGAATCTTATCTTCCCTCAGAAAGACAAGGATTCCATACAGGATTCTGTTGTATATAAGGATGCCTTCGACTCGCTGGGCTGGCGTGTGGACCCGATGAAGCCGTTGCTGGAAAAGGAACTGCGTGCATGGTACAAACCGGAAATGCTAGGCGAGGTCCGCAAGCTGGAACAGGAGATGCTGAGCGTGAAGAATCGTGTGAAGCGTCATGTCTATGCACCGATGCTTGACCGTGCCGGTGGCGTTATCTCCAAGTGGGACCAGCTGTTCATCAACAATGCCCCCAAGGCTGGTTGGGACTGGCGACTGTTGGCTGCCCAGTGCTACCAGGAATCGACGTTTGACCCGCAGGCCCGTTCATGGGCCGGCGCCTGTGGCCTGATGCAGATTATGCCGACCACGGCCGACCATCTGGGCTTGCCTCGTGACAAGATGTTCGACCCCGAGTCGAATGTTGCGGCAGCTGCCAAGCTCATCAACGAACTGACGGGCCATTTCAGCGACATCAGTGACCGTCGTGAGCGTATCAACTTCGTGCTGGCAGCCTATAACGGCGGCGCAGCCCACATCCGCGATGCTATGGCACTTACCGAGAAATATGGTGGAAACAAGTACCGCTGGACCGACGTCTCACGTTATGTCCTGCTGTTGATGCAGGAGCAGTACTACCGTGACCCGGTGGTAAAACACGGCTATATGCGTGGTTCGGAAACCTCGGACTATGTGACTCGCATCCAGCAGCGCTATAATGAATACCGTGGCGTGCATTCACCCCTTGGCGGTAGTTATCAGACACCGCGGAAGGCCAAGAAGGAACGGAAGGGAAAGTACCGCGTTGGCTGATTTGTCATTAATTCACAAAATAAATTTGTTAGTTTCATTTCTTATTCGTACCTTTGCATATTGAGAGTACAATAATTAAAAATTGACAATATGAAACAAACTATTTTGGTAACTGGTGGAACAGGCTTCATAGGCTCGCATACGACTGTTGAGTTGCAGGATGCAGGTTATGAGGTCGTAATAGTAGATAACTTGTCAAACTCGAATGCTAATGTGCTTGATGGCATAGAGAAAATCACCGGTATACGTCCTGCCTTCGAGCAGGTTGACTGCTGCGACTATGACGCGATGGAGCGTGTATTCAAGAAGTACCCGAAGATAGAGGGTATCATCCACTTTGCTGCTTCAAAGGCCGTGGGTGAGAGTGTGGAGAAACCGCTGAAGTATTATCGTAACAATATCGTGTCACTGGTGAACCTGCTGGAACTGATGCCGAAGTACGACGTCAAGGGTATTATCTTCTCCAGCAGCTGCACCGTCTATGGACAGCCAGACCCGGAGAACCTGCCTGTGACGGAGGATGCCCCCGTCAAGCCTGCTGAGAGTCCTTACGGCAACACCAAGCAGGTGAACGAGGAGATTATCCGCGACGACATCAACAGTGGTGCGCCCATCAAGGCCATCCTACTCAGATACTTCAACCCCATTGGCTCTCATCCGTCAGCTATCATCGGAGAGCTGCCTAACGGTGTGCCCATGAACCTGATTCCCTATGTCACCCAGACGGCCATCGGCATCCGCGAGAAGCTGAGCGTCTTCGGTAACGACTATAACACGCCTGACGGTACCTGCATCCGCGACTATATTTATGTGGTGGATTTGGCAAAGGCCCATGTGAAGGCGATGACACGTGTTCTCGACACCGACTCTGACAAGCTGGAGGTGTTCAACGTCGGCACAGGCCGTGGCGTATCGACCAAGGAAATCGTCGATGCCTTTGAGAAGGCCACAGGCGTCAAGCTCAACTGGCAGTATGCTCCGCGTCGTGCAGGTGACATCGAGAAGGTATGGGCCAACCCCGACAAAGCCAATAAAGTGCTGGGATGGAAGGCAGAGACCAGTCTTGAGGACACGCTGAAGTCCGCATGGAAGTGGCAGCAGAAACTGCGTGAACGTGGCATACAATAACCCCATATAATAACTATTTAACCTGAAAAGGTTAATTTTGTGTTTGTGTTTGTAGCAGGCCTTCGATGGGAATCGGAGGCCTGTTCATGAAACATCAGAATACCTCGTAGAATGAATGATATATTGCTTCAAGAACTGAACGAAAGCCAGCGCGAGGCGGTTGTGTGGTGTGACGGTCCCCAGTTGGTAATTGCTGGTGCCGGCTCCGGTAAGACGCGTGTGCTGACTTATAAGATTGCACATCTGCTGGACGAATACCAACTGGAGCCCTGGCGCATATTGGCATTGACCTTTACCAACAAGGCAGCCCGCGAGATGAAAGAGCGCATCGGCCGTCTGGTAGGCCAGGAGCGTGCTCGTTACTTGCAGATGGGAACGTTCCACTCTATCTTTGCCCGCATCCTCCGTCGTGAGGCAGAGCATATCGGCTATAACCCTGACTTTACCATCTACGACCAGAGCGATTCCCGTTCGCTGGTGAAGAGCATCATCCGTGAGATGCAGCTCGATGAGAAGCAGTACAAGCCTTCATCGGTGGCCGACCGCATCTCCATGGCGAAGAATCACCTGCTGTTGCCCCAGGCCTATGCCAACAGCCCGTCGGCTGCCGACGATGCAGCCCGTAAGGTGCCTGCCATTTCCCAGATATATATGCGCTATGCCGACCGCTGCCGTCAGTCGAACGCCATGGACTTTGACGACTTGCTGGTACAGACTTATATCCTGTTCCGTGACCATGAGGAGGTGCGCCGTCAGTATGTGGACCGTTTCGCCTATGTCCTCGTCGATGAGTATCAGGACACGAACTATGCCCAACAGGCCATTGTCATGCAACTGACCAAGGAGCGCCAGCGTGTCTGTGTGGTGGGCGATGATGCCCAGAGCATCTACAGCTTCCGGGGTGCCAATATTGATAACATCCTTAACTTCCAGAAGGCCTACGAGGGTGCACGGCTTTTCAAACTGGAACAGAACTACCGTTCCACACAGTTCATCGTGCAGGCTGCCAACAGCCTGATCAGACACAACCAGCGCCAGATACCGAAGGATGTCTATAGTCAGAAGGAAAAGGGCGAGATTCTCACCCTGAAGCCTGCCTATAGCGACAAGGAGGAGTCGCAGATTGTGTGTAACGACATCAAGCGCTTCAAGCGCATGGACGGCTGTGAGTACAGCGACTTTGCCATTCTCTATCGCACCAATTCCCAGAGCCGTTCCTTTGAGGAGTATATGCGCAAGGAGAACATTCCGTATCGTATCTATGGTGGACTGAGCTTCTACCAGCGCAAGGAGATCAAGGATGTCATTGCCTACTTCCGTGTGGTGGTAAACCCCGACGACGAGGAGGCTCTGAAGCGCATTATCAACTATCCGGCACGTGGCATCGGCGATACGACCGTCAATAAGATTGCCCAGACGGCGAACCTGCATGGCGTCAGCCTGTGGACCGTCATTACGCAGCCCATCGTTTTCAACCTCGACGTCAACAAAGGCACGCTGACGAAGCTGGAGAACTTCCGTCAACTGGTGGATGGCTGGGTGGCACGTGCCAAGGAGGAGGATGCCTATGCGCTGGGACGCGACATCATTGTGCAGAGCGGTGTCAGCACGGACATCTATTCGGGCAAGGAAGCCGAGGACCTCTCACGACAGGAGAACCTGCAGGAGTTCATCAGCGGACTGCAGGACTTTGTGGAGACACGGCGTGAAGAAGACCAGGGTGACCGCGTACTCCTCACCGATTTTCTACAGGAGGTTTCGCTGCTGACGGACTTGGACAGCGACGATGACGACATGCAGCCCAAGGTGACACTCATGACCATCCACAGTGCCAAGGGACTGGAGTTTCCCACCGTGTTCATTGTCGGACTGGAAGAGAACATCTTTCCGTCGCCCATGTGTGTCAATTCGTTGCGTGAACTCGAAGAGGAACGCCGTTTGCTCTACGTGGCCATCACGCGTGCTGAGCGGCGTTGCATCATGACTTGCGCCCAGAACCGCTGGCGCTACGGCAAGATGGAGTTTGACACGCCGTCGCGCTTCATCAAGGATATCGCCCCCAGTCTGCTGCATGTGGAATCCTCTGGTGTCGGTATGGGCAATACCATCTTCGGACCGTCGCACGACTATAACGGCAACAAGTACAGCCGCAGCAGTTTGTACGTCCAGAATGCCCGTCCTGTAGCTACCCAGTTCAAAGCCGACCCCAAGCCACGCATTGTGCCGCCTATGACGGGAAACTTCAAGCGTGTCTCCACCCTCAACCCTTCACCTTCCACACCTAACCCTTCATCCTCCACCCTCAAGGAGGGCTCCGTCATTGAGCACCAGCGTTTCGGAGTGGGGAAGGTCCTCAAGCTGGAGGGTACGGGTGAGAATCAGAAGGCAACCGTGCAGTTCAAGAATACGGGCCTTAAGCAACTGCTGTTGAAGTTCGCACGCTTTACCATCGTGGAATAGTCAAATAAAAAATACGGAGCATTCATCGTGTGATGGATGCTCCGTGTTCCTTTGTCTTTATAGTGCTTCGTCGTCGGGACGCTCCGGCTTGCGGCTGATTTTCGGCAGGTGCCTCTTCTTTCTCAGGTAAGCCGCCTTGCGTGCCTCGTATTCTTCGAAGTGTTTTTCCAAAAAGTTGTCAGCCATTCCTTAATAACTCTTGCTGTATATGATGCTGATGGTAATGGGCTGATGGGTGTTCTGGCTGCCGCCGATGAGTCGGGTGCTTGTCAGCGACATCAGGTTTGAAACCTTGGTGGTTGACGTTGCTGACTCCACGCCGCTGTTGCGTTCTATCGGTACCAGCACCACCTTGTTCCAGTCAGCGCCGTTCTTTGCCTTGTCCTTGTAGAGGCTTGTGACGAGTGTGGAGATGTTGCTGAATTCATAGGCGTCGTCGGTTCCGTTGAGCCATCCCAGGAATGTCATCTTGGAATCGGGCAGTTCCCTGTTCTCAAAGAACGTGTAGAGCTGTGCCTTCGGCAGCATCACGAGATACGACGGGGCTTTCAGGGCATTGTCGTCCGTCTTCCTGTAACACGGGAAGGTGATCTGTGCCGATGCGATGGTGTCTTTCTCGTGTCCAACCATGATATCGTCGATGGGCAGCGTGACCTCGGTGAAGATGCCTGCCGGTGTCTTCAGATAGGTGCAGGTGTTGTCGTTGGCAAGCTGCTCAATGCGCTTCTTGTTGTGGGTGATGTTACTGGTCTGGAGCACCTCCTCGGTAGCAGAGAAGATACGCTTGTCAGAAACGACGTTGCCGTCGTCGCCCTTCTTCTGGAAGTACAGGATGAGCTCTGTGGTGAATATCTTCGACATGATGCCCGAGCCGCCCGTTGACTCGATGTAGAATCCGGGACAAACGTTCTTGGCAAACGTGTATGAGTTCTTGAAATACTCCGGATGACGGTAGTACATCTGCATGACGTAGGTGCCGTAGTTGTAGTATTGCTTGCCGTTCTTGTCCGTGTAGGGCTCGTTGAGCAGCACGTTGATATACGGCAGGTAGGTGGTCGTATTACGCAGGCTGTCCTTGAGCAGGTAGTTGACGTGCGTGTAGTTCTTGGTCTTCTTGATACCGTCGAGTCGCACGAGCTGCTCTTCAATCGGGTCGAAGTCAGAATAGTAGAGCTTGCCCTCCGATGCCGGTGTGCCGAGCTCATAGACTGTCAGCTTCATGGGTGCCAGCGTGTCACCGATAGACGAGTCGATGTAGATATTCAGATGGCAGGAGTCCACGATGGCCTCGCCGTCTATCGTGTTGACAATGTTCGCCTCCGCGGGCAGCAATGAGTTGGTCAGCGCTTCCAGCATGACAAACTGGGTGGTATAGCTGCTGGTGACATAGTCGTTGGTCTCAGGGTCCTTCATGCAGCCCAGATAGCAACTGCTGCCCTTCGCCAATACGGAATCGACGATGATGGAGCGCGTTGAAACCTTGAATGTGTCATTGAAAAGCGTAAAACGATCGACGTCGTTCGTGAGCGAGGAACCGATACCCTGTGTATCTTCATCACATGCAGAGATTGTCATTGCCATCAACAACATCCCTGCCAACCATTTTATTTTCATCTTGTATTTAAATCTCTAGTCTCTAATCTCTAAACTCTCCACTCTCAACTCTATTTTTCTTCCCCTGCCAGCTGGTCGTAGAATGCCTCGTAGGCATCTGCAAAATCTTCGCCGGGGAATCTGAGCAGCGGCTTGTTGTTATCCTCTGCGTATTTCAGCAGACTCTTGTTAACATCCTTGTCGGCTTCGATGATGCCGTCAGAGTAGTCAATGGCCAATTTGCCGAGTTCTTCAATATCAAACTTGTCGTTGTATTTGTCCAGTAATTCTGCTTTTGCCTCCCTGAACTCGAGGCTCTTCTTGAAGTCGGCTCCAAGGTCAGAGCTCAGGCTTTTCGAAAACAGCGAGGTGACGACCTTCGTGTTGGCAAAGGAGGGCTCGTCGTGGTAGGCCGTCTTGATATAAAGGGGAACGACGGCACTCATCCATCCTTGACAGTGGATGACGTCGGGAATCCAGCGTAGCTTCTTGACCGTTTCCAGGACGCCACGGGCAAAGAAGATGGCACGCTCACCATTGTCGGCATATTCTGCTCCGTTCTCGTCCAGCAGCATCTGGCGCTTCGAGAAGTAGTCATCGTTGTCGATGAAATATACCTGTACGCGGGTCTGCACGATGGTAGCGACCTTAATGATCAGCGGGTGGTCCGTATCATTGATAATAAGATTCATTCCTGACAGGCGAATCACCTCATGCAACTGTCCGCGACGCTCGTTGATGTTGCCCCATTTCGGCATGAAGGTACGAATCTCGTGACCCTTCTCCTGTATGCACTGTGGGACTTTCTTGCCCATTACGGCCAGTTCGTTCTCGGGAACGTAAGGTATGATCTCCTGGTTGATGAATAATATTTTCTTTGCCATGTTCTGTATATTTTGTTATGCAAAGGTACGAAAAAATATGGAGAAATAGGAATTTTGCGACGCTTTTTAGAATTTTTAGCCTCTTATTTGGCATATTTTCACTATATTTTTTTCTTATTTGATAAAAATGTTGTTATTTTGCACCGATTTTGTTATATAACGAAGAAATGAAAGTATTTGAGAAGATTGTTGATTTGCAGAATGCCTTGTTCGATGAGCGCAAGCAGAAGCGCAGTGTAGGAATGGTTCCGACCATGGGCGCGCTGCACGAAGGTCACGCCTCATTGGTACGTCGCAGTATTCAGGAGAATGACGTTACGGTGGTGTCGGTCTTTGTCAATCCGACCCAGTTTAACGATAAGAACGACCTTAAGAACTATCCCCGTACGCTGGACGCTGACTGTCAGCTGCTGGAAAAGACCCTTGAGGAAGTAATCGAAAATCTAAAATCCGAAAATCTAAAGTCTCTCTACGTCCTGGCTCCGTCGGTGGAGGAGATGTATCCCACGCCCGACACCCGCCAGTTTGAGTACCCGCCCATATCAACGGTCATGGAGGGTGCACACCGTCCCGGCCACTTCAATGGCGTCTGCCAGGTGGTCAGCCGACTCTTCTATATCGTAAAGCCTGACCGTTCCTATTTCGGCGAGAAGGACTGGCAGCAGATTGCCGTCGTCAAGGCGATGGTGCGTCAGCTGGGCATTAAGGTGCAGATTGTGGAGTGCGACATCGTGCGCGACGAGGACGGTCTTGCCAAGAGCTCGCGTAACACGCTGCTGGCTCCCGACGAGCGAGCCATAGCTCCCGCCATCTACAAGGCGCTGAAGGCCAGCGTGGCCTACGCCAAGAAACATACCGTACAGGAGACACACGACAAGGTGGTGGCCGACATCAACGCTGTCGAGGGTCTCGACGTGGAATACTTCTCGATTGTTGACGGCAACACGTTGCAGGACATCAACTCGTGGGACGATACGCCCTACGTCGTTGGCTGCATCACTGTCTATTGCGGCAAGACGCCCATCCGCCTCATTGACCATATCAAGTATAAATCGTAAATTGTAAATCGTCAAATTGTAAATTGATATGATGATAGAAGTACTGAAATCGAAGTTGCACTGTGTGACGGTGACAGAGGCCAACCTCAACTACATGGGTAGCATCACTATCGACGAGGATCTGATGGACGCTGCTAACATGATTGCTGGCGAGAAGGTGCAGGTGCTCGATAACAACAATGGCGAGCGTTTCGAGACTTATATAATAAAAGGTGAGCGTGGCAGTGGCTGCATCTGTCTGAACGGTGCCGCAGCACGCCGTGTACAGGTGGGCGATGTCGTCATCATCATCTCCTACGCCCTCATGGACTTCGAGGAGGCCAAGGCCTTCAAACCCACAGTTGTGTTTCCCAAAGAAGGAAACAAGCTATAATAAAAAAGGCCGCTCAAAACTGAGCGGCCTTTTTTATTGAATATTTTTCTTATTCGATAACTACCAGTGCGTCGTCTTCCATGACGCTCTGTCCTTCCTTGACGAGTACGGCCGTTACCTTTCCGCCCTTCTCGGCTTCCAGGTTGTTGGCCATCTTCATGGCTTCCAGTACGACGACGATGTCGCCGGGCTGTACCTCGTCGCCAACGGCCACCTTCACCTCGACGATGGTGCCGGGCAGGGGAGCCTTGACAGCGTTGTTCGTGTTCACGTTGTCTGCGTTGGCAGTAGCGGTTGCAGCACCTTCGCTAGCAGCAGCGGCGGGCTTGCCCAGTACCACCTTCTTCTTCTCGGGTTCAGCCTCCGGTTCCATTTCCACCTGGAAGTCTTCACCGTTCACTTTCACGGCAGCGATGTTATCGACGATGTCGCCAATCACTACCTCATACTTATTGCCGTTGATAGTATATTTGTATTCCTTCATAATTCTGATTTTACGATTTTACGATTTTACAATTGTCATTACCTGAAGTAAATGGTCAAATGGTAAAATAGTCCAATGGTCTTACCTCATGGGTGTTCCGTCATGCTCAGGGCATAGCCGTTCCACTGGGTCGCCTTCTCCTGGATGGTGATGATGCCCGTCTCCTTGTCGTGGACGTTGTTGCCCTTGAACTCATGCAGTGCCAATGCGATGGCAGCAAATACTTCGTTTTTGTTCATTGTATAATTTTACTATTTAACAATTTCACTATTTCACTATTCCTGTCAGCACGGAGCCAATAGTCAAATAGTGAAATAGTTCAATTGTCCAATTAAATTACATAGGTATGTTACCATGCTTCTTGGCGGGCAGGGCGTCGCGCTTGGTAGCCAGCTGGGCCAGACCGCGGCAGATGCGGAAGCGTGTGTTGCGCGGCTCAATCACGTCGTCAATGTAGCCGTACTTGGCTGCCTGATACGGATTGGCGAACAGCTCGTCATACTCCTGCTCCTTCTCGGCAATGAATGCCTTGACATCCTCGCCAGCCTCCTTCTTGGCCTTGGCTTCCTTGGCGTAGAGCACGGCAGCGGCACCGCTGGCACCCATCACGGCAATCTCGGCAGAGGGCCATGCATAGTTCAGGTCGGTGTGGAGCTGCTTCGAGCCCATCACGATGTGCGAACCGCCGTACGACTTACGCAGCGTGACGGTAATCTTGGGCACGGTAGCCTCGCCGTAAGCGTAGAGCAGCTGTGCACCGTGCAGGATGACGGCATTGTACTCCTGACCAGTACCGGGCAGGAATCCGGGAACGTCAACCAGCGAAACGATAGGAATATTGAAGGCGTCGCAGAAACGTACGAAGCGGGCACCCTTGCGGCTGGCGTTCACGTCGAGCACACCGGCATAGCAAGAAGGCTGGTTGGCCACGATACCTACGCTCTGGCCGTTGAAGCGTGCGAAGCCCACGATGATGTTCTTGGCGAACTTGGGCTGTACCTCGAAGAACTCACCGTCGTCAACAACGGCACCGATGACCTTGTACATGTCGTAGGCCTCGTTGGGGTTCTCGGGGATGATCTCGTTCAGTGAGTCCTCCAGACGGTCGATGGGGTCGGTGCACTTCTTGCGGGGAGCCATCTCCATGTTGTTGGAGGGGATATAGCTCAGCAGCGTCTTGATCATCTGCATACCCTCTTCCTCGGTCTTAGCTGTGAAGTGCGTCACACCGCTCTTCGTGGAGTGTACGCTGGCACCGCCCAGGTGCTCCTGGTCGATGTCCTCGCCCGTAACGGTCTTCACAACCTTCGGGCCAGTCAGGAACATATATGATACACCTTCCAGCATCAGCGTGAAGTCGGTGAGGGCAGGGGAATATACTGCACCACCGGCGCAGGGGCCATAGATACCCGAAATCTGGGGGATAACGCCCGATGCCAGGATGTTACGCTCGAAAATCTCAGCGTAGCCTGCCAGCGCGTTGATTCCCTCCTGGATACGAGCACCGCCGGAGTCATTCAGGCCGATGACGGGAGCGCCCATCTTCATGGCCATGTCCATGACCTTGCAGATTTTCTGGCTCATGGTCTCAGACAGTGAACCGGCATGTACGGTGAAGTCCTGTGCGAAGACGAATACCAGACGTCCGTCGATGGTACCGCTACCTGCTACGACGCCGTCGCCAAGGAACTGTTTCTTCTCCATGCCGAAGTTGTGGCAACGGTGTTCCTTGAACATGTCGTACTCTTCGAACGAACCGGCGTCGAGCAGCATGTCGATGCGCTCGCGGGCGGTGTATTTACCTTTCTGGTGCTGTTTCTCGATAGCTTTCTCACCGCCACCCAGACGTGCCTGTTCACGCTTGGCGATGAGCTGCTTGATTTTTTCTAATTGCTTGCTCATTGTTTATTGTTATTTTTTTACTTTTTTACCTTTTTACTTTTTATTCAGGGTGTTCACAGAGTTCCGTAAGGATTCCACAGGTGGACTTCGGATGCAGGAAGGCGATGTTCAGACCCTCGGCACCCTTGCGGGACTTCTCGTCGATGAGGCGTACGCCCTTCTCGCTGACCTCGGCCAGACCCTGGGCCACACCGTCCTCCACGCAGAACGCTACGTGGTGTACGCCCTTGTTGCCCTTGTCGAGCCACTTCTGGATGGTGCTTTCAGGTGATGTCGGCTCCAGCAGTTCCAGCTTAACCTCACCGCACTTCAGGAAAGCGGTCTTCACTTTCTGGTCTTCCACTACTTCTGTTGCATAACACTCCAAGCCCAGCACTTCCGTGAAGTACGGCAGGCTCTCTTCGATGCTCTGGACGGCGATGCCCAGATGCTCAATGTGTGAAATCTTCATAATCGTACTAATATTAGTTTATAGAAATCAGTT
>Ga0310786_10003121_pt1 | contig 24416 bp, 21 predicted proteins | sample AusTroGonzalo_MG_FD_203881 | JGI IMG/M metagenome (GOLD analysis project Ga0310786, IMG submission 203881) | Bovine rumen microbial communities from tropical cattle in Woodstock, Queensland, Australia - Gonzalo_03 (v2) (version 2) | ecosystem: Host-associated > Mammals > Digestive system >...
CCACATCAAACGATGTCCAGCGGTACGGCTTGTCAAACGCCATTATCACTCCTTCCTGGAAATTCATCTCTTAAAGGAACAGCAGCGTTACAACTCCTACAACTGCGCAATAGACGCCGAACCAGATTAGTTTGCCCTTGCGTACAATCGATATCATCCACTTGCATGCTGCGCAGCCCGATAGGAATGCTGCTATGAAGCCGATGGCCAGAACGCCTACGCTTGTATCGGCCCCTGCGGCACCTGCTCCGGCGGATTCAAGAAGGTCCTTCATATCCAGCAGAGCCTCACCCAGGATGGGCGGTATCACCATCAGGAACGAGAACTGGGCCAGACGCTCCTTCCTGTTGCCCAGCATGATGCCGGTTGCGATGGTCGATCCGGAGCGTGATATGCCCGGAAGAACCGCAACGGCCTGTGCTATACCGATTACGAATGCGTGCCATCCGGATATGTTCTCTCTCTGACGCGGTTTGGCGTAATAGGAGAATGTGAGCAGGGCGGCTGTCACCAGCAGACAGCAGCCTACGACTGTTGTGCCTGAACCGAATATTGCCTCGATCTTGTCTTTGAAGAACACTCCGACGATGCCCACCGGAATCATCGATATGATGATGTTGATGGCATATCGGGTGCCTTCGTTCAGACCGCTGTAACTCTTCCATGACTGTCTGGTAAACAGGTCACGGAATATCCAGACAATCTCTTTCCAGAGGATGACGAGGGTACTCAGCACGGTAGCCACGTGAACCAGGACGGTGAACGCCATGTTCTGCTCACCGTCTATTCCGAACAGTGACGAAGCAATGGCCAGGTGTCCGCTGCTGCTTATCGGAAGATATTCGGTAAGACCCTGCAGCAATCCCAGCAGTAGTGATTCAAGCCAGCTCATTCTTGGGTTTCCTCCTTATCGGCCTTGGGCTTGTAAGCTATGGCCGCGATTATGGTTATGAATCCGATAAGTGTAACTACGGGAGCCACCTTGATGCGGCGTACGCTGAAGATATCGGGTTCAAACAACTCGTTTGTGCAGTTGGGACCGGTCATCAGAAGAAGGCCGATGATAATGATAGCCATTCCGATAGCGACCAGAATGTAATTGGTCTTGGTAAAGGCGAATTTTTTCTTTTCCATACATTCAAGGATTGATTGGTTATACATAATGGAGTTCTCCCGATTTCATGCGCAGGAAACGGTTAACGGAGTGCAGGGCGCATACGCCTGTAATGAGCAGTCCTATTATCGTTACCACGGCGAAAACGGGGATGATGATTCTTGGTTCGGCCAGCATGATGAGCCAGGGTTCATACTTGAGGCCGATCTTTAGGCCGTACCAGATGATGATGCATGTGAGTACGGCCGATGTAAAGCCGATCCAAAGGTTGCGGCTGATGAAAGGCTTGCGTATGAATGACCACTTGGCACCCACCAGTTTCATTGAATAGAGTACGAAACGCTGGGCGTAGATGGTGAGTTTGATAGTGTTGTTTATGAGCGTGAATGACACCAGTGACAGAATCATAGCAAGAACCAGCAGCAGACCGGCAACCTTGCGGATATTGCTGTTGATGATGTCCAGCAGGTCCTTCTGCCAAGTCACTTCACGTACGCCCTCCTTGGCGGCAATCTTCTTCTCAATCATCTTCAGGCTGTCGTTGCAGGCGTAATCGGCCTCCAGACGTATGTTAAGTGATGCGTAGAAGGGGTTGTACTCCAGGAACTGTGAGGGATCGGTACCCATGGCTTTGGTCATGTCCTTCAGGGCGTCCTCCTTTGAGATGTAGGAGCATACGGCGCAGTAAGGTGCGGCCTCTATGCTTCGGCGGAGTGATGAGAACTGGGTGTCGGTGATGCTCTCCTTGAGAATAACCTCGACTGTCATCTCCTGCTTGAGATGACGTGACAGATCGCTGGCCGTAAGCAGCAACAGGGCCACTATACCTATGAGCAGCAGAACCAGTGAGGTGCTGATGCACGCTGTTATGAACAGCAGGTCTATCTTTCTCTTTTTCTTTTGTTTGGGCATATTATTGTGGTGTTAACCTTTTTCTGAAAACATATACCAGCGAACTGCTTTTGCCGCGCTGGGTGAGTGATATCCTCCATGAACGCAGTCCGTGGATCATTCCGCGGATGAAAGCCATACGGTGACGCAGATGCTTTTCGGACAGGATTGATATGTAGAAACTGTCAAACGGCATCTTCTCGTGGTGCATCAGGGTGAATCCGTGGCGGTAAGCCAATGCACTTATGGAGTTGGGGTTGAAATGCCACAGGTGTCTGGGCACGTCGTACGCAGCCCAGTAAGGTCCGTAGTACATGGCATCGGTCGAACAGATATTGGGACATGCCATTATCAGTATGCCTCCGGGACGCAGCAGCTCGTAAAACCTGTCCAGCAACTCGTTGGGATTATGACAGTGTTCAAATACGTGCCACATTGTGATGACATCGAACGTACCTGCATGCAGGGCATCCATCTCGGGAACATCGATCATACGGTGGTGGAACATTTCCAGGGAAAAGAGCCTCTCTTCGTGGTATTTCTCGACCGATGTCACCTTCCATCCGCGTTTCTCCATCCTGTATGAGAAGAAACCCGTCTTGGCTCCGTAGTTCAGGAGCGAGCCGCCGGTGCGGTATGCCTGTGACTCCACTATTTTGGCTTTTTTGCTGAGCATGCGGGTGCGGACGTGATAATAAAGACGGCCTATCAGTCCAGAGGGGGAATCTCCCAGTTTGAGTTTCAGGTTAACCTTGTCATACCGGCTCATCTCATCCTCTGCGGGGGGATCAAGGGTGTATACCACACCGCATGACGGACAACGCATCAGAGTGTATGACTCTTTGCTTACCGTGAAGTCAGTGCAGTTTGCATAGGGAAGCTGTCCCGACGCTCCGCATAATGGACAAGGCTTGAAATCCTGATAAATCATCCTTCGTGTACACGCGCCCTACGCGAGGCGCGCGCAAGGTGACCGCAAAGATAATACCCCGAAATAGGGGTTGTCAAGTGTTTTAAGCTTTTTTTGCTGGTTTTCAGCACAATTCAGTACCGAACAGCGTGGCTGAGGTGGCGTCGGTGATGCGGACTTTAAGGAAATCGCCTGGGCGGTGGCTGCCTTTGTCAAACACAACGGTGCGGTTCTGCTCGGTACGGCCGTACAGTTGCTGGTGGGAACGTTTTGAATAACCCTCGGCCAGAACCTCATACTCATGGCCGATGCACTCGCGGTTGCGCTCCAGTGACAGTTGGTTCTGAAGTTCTATCATCTCGTTCAGGCGGCGTATCTTGACCTCCTCGGGGACATTGTCGGGCAGATGCTTGCTGGCATATGTGCCGGGACGCTCCGAGTAGCGGAACATGAACGATGCATCGAAACGGCATTCACGCATCAGTGACAGGCTCTCCTGATGATCCTCCTCTGTCTCGGAGTGATAGCCTGTGAACATATCGGTGGTAAGGCCGCAGTCGGGGATGATGCGCTTTATTGCATCCACACGCTCCAGGTACCACTCGCGGGTGTACTTGCGGTTCATCAGTTTGAGGATTCGGCTGCTGCCGCTCTGAACAGGAAGGTGAATGTGACGGCATATGTTCGGAACCTCGGCAATCACGTGCAGTGTATCGTCACTCATATCCTTGGGGTGAGATGTGGTGAACCTTACCCTCATCTGCGGAACTGCCTCGGCGACCATGCGCAGAAGCTCGGGGAATCCTACGGTGGATTCGCCGTTTTCAAACTTGTAAGAGTTCACGTTCTGTCCCAGAAGGGTTACCTCTTTGTAACCTTTTTTCTGAAGGTCCAGAACCTCGTTCAGTATGCTCTGGGGATCACGGCTGCGCTCACGTCCGCGGGTGTAGGGGACAATGCAGTAGTGGCAGAAATTGTTGCAGCCTCGCATGATCGATACGAATCCGCTTATATGGTTGCCGCATATGCGCTCAGGTATGATGTCGCGGTAGGTTTCGGTAGTTGAAAGCTCCACATCCATCGCCTTGTGACCGGCCTCGACCTGGGCCATGAGATCGGGTAGCGAGAGGTATGCGTCGGGACCGCAGACCACGTCTACATGATGGTTGTCGGTCAGGTCCTCCTTGGTGCGCTCGGCCATGCATCCCATTACGCCGATGTAAAGATTCTTTTTCTTCTTTTTGAGTGCGTAAAGGGCATCCAGACGATTCCAGATTTTCTGCTCGGCGTTCTCACGGATGGAGCATGTATTCAGGAATATGGCATCGGCCTCATCAATGTTTTCGGTGGGTTCGTACCCGGCCATGCGCATTATTGAAGCTATAACCTCACTGTCGGCTACGTTCATCTGGCAGCCGTAGGTTTCGATGAAAAGTTTCTTTGTGCTTTCTTCCATATTCCTTTGTCCTAATCGGCCGCAAATTTACTTGTTTTTATATTAGGTATTGGTTAAATTTGCGCAACTTTATACCAAAGAAGTCAAACAAGTAAATAAAGATACAAAAATGGGTTTCAAAAAAATGACTGCTGCCGAGGCAGCGCGCTATGTCAAGAACGGTGACAACGTAGGTCTGAGCGGATTCACACCCGCCGGTACCCCCAAAGCCGTAACACACGAGATCGGTTTAATGGCCCACGAGCTCCACGAGCAGGGTCAGGAGTTTCAGATAAGCCTCTTTACCGGTGCCTCAACAGGTGATTCCTGCGACGGTATCCTGGCTCGCGAACACGCTCTCAAGTATCGTGCTCCCTACACCACAAACAAGGATTTCCGTACTGCCGTAAACAACGGTGAAATCGCTTATAACGACATTAACCTGAGCCATATGGCACAGGAGATGCGCTACGGATTCTACGGCAAGCTCAACGTCGGCATCATGGAGGCCTTTGACGTAACCGATGACGGCAAGATCTGGGTAACCGCCGGTGTAGGTATCGCCCCCACCGTAGCCCGTCTGGCCGAGAAGCTCATAATAGAGGTTAATGCAGCTCACGCTCGCTGCGCTAAGGGGCTGCACGACATCTACGAACCCGCCGATCCCCCTTACCGCCGCGAGATACCCATCTATCAGCCCAGCGACCATATCGGCAAGGACTACATCCAGGTTGATCCCGCCAAGATCATAGGTATCGTTGAGGTTAACATTCCCGACGAGGCCCGCGGATTCACCGCCCCCGATGAGACCACCCTTAAGATAGGTCATAACGTGGCCCAGTTCCTTATAAGCGACCTTAAGCGCGGCATCATTCCTTCAAGTTTCCTGCCTCTGCAGAGCGGTGTAGGTAATGTTGCAAACGCAGTTCTGGGTGCTCTGGGTGAGGATCCTTCGGTTCCCGCGTTCCAGATGTACACCGAGGTTATCCAGGATTCAGTCATTGACCTGATGCGTGAAGGCCACTGCAAGTTCGGTTCAAGCTCATCACTGAGCGTTAGCAACGAGACCCTGCAGGGTATATACGATGATATGGATTTCTTCAAGGACAAGCTGGTGCTCCGTCCTACCGAGATTTCAAACAGCCCCGAGATTGCACGCCGTCTTGGTCTTATCGCAATGAATACCGCCCTTGAGGCCGATATCTACGGCAACGTCAACTCAACCCACGTAAGCGGTGTCAAGATGATGAACGGTGTGGGCGGTTCGGCCGATTTCACCCGCAACGCATTCATTTCAATCTTCAGCTGCCCGTCAGTAGCCAAGGGAGGCAAGATCAGCGCCATCGTTCCCATGTGCTCACATGTGGATCACAACGAGCATAGCGTAAAGGTTCTCATCACCGAGCAGGGTATAGCCGACCTTCGCGGCAAGTCACCCGCCCAGCGCGCCAAGTGCATCATCGAGAACTGCGTGCACCCCGACTACAAGCAGCTCATGTGGGATTATCTCAAGATAGCCGAGAAGGGCCAGACCAGCCACGCTTTGGACAAAGCCTTTGCCCTCCACAAGGCCCTCGCCGAGAAGGGCGACATGCACCTGGCCGAGTTCTAAAGTACAAATGTGCAATTGGGGCCTGACCCCAATTGCATCATTTACACAATCATAAAAACCTAATTACTACTATACTATGAAAAAAGATCATCTCTTTGAACTGGCCGAAAAATACATTTCCCAGACGGGAATATCGGTCTTCTTGACCGGCAGGGCCGGAACCGGAAAAACCACATTCCTAAAGTACATTGTTGAGAACACGCCAAAGCGCTGCGTCGTGCTGGCGCCAACCGGTGTTGCCGCAATCAACGCAGGCGGCGTTACTATTCATTCTTTTTTCCAATTGCCTTTGTGTCCCTATCTTCCTGATGTTGAGGAACTGGTTACAGAATACCAGTTACCCGAGGCAAGGCGCCAACTGCGCAAGGAAAAAGTCAAAATCATCAAAACCCTGGACCTCCTTATTATAGATGAGATCTCCATGGTCCGCGCAGACCTGCTGGATGCAGTTGATGCAGTAATGCGCCGGTACAGGCACAACAACCTTCCATTCGGAGGTGTCCAGTTACTGATGATAGGCGATGCTCACCAGTTGCCTCCGGTAGTCACTGAACAGGATGAACCCTGGCTCAAAAAGGTATACCAGTCACCTTTCTTCTTTCATTCCAAGGTGATGCGGCAACTCAAATACGTGACGATAGAACTGCAAACGGTTTACCGTCAATCAGATACATCATTCCTTGATATACTCAACAGCATTAGAGGCGGAATAATGGACAACAACACCTACCGTATGCTGAACAGCCGCTTGGATCCGCGTTTCAATCCCGATGACAGCGCAGCGGCATCGGGCCAACGATGGATTCGTCTGACCACTCACAACCGCCAGGCTGACGCAATCAACCAGGAGAAGATGGAGGCACTGAAAACCAGGCTCTACACATTCTACGCAGAGATTGAGGGCAACTTCCCAGAGAACACGCTCCCTGCCGAAAAGGTGCTCCAACTCAAGGAAGGTGCACAGGTAATGTTTCTGCGCAACGACTCCCGTGAGGGCCGATACTACAACGGCAAAATTGCCACCGTCACCGAAATTGACTACGATGATGGAATAATAGTGACCGATGAAAACGGCGAAGAAATAAACGTTCCTATTGAAAAGTGGGAAAACATACAATATGAAATAGACAACGATACAAAGGAGATTGTTCCTATAGTTCAAGGTACATTCTCACAGTATCCTCTGCGTGCTGCATGGGCTGTAACAATACACAAGAGTCAGGGTCTGACATTTGACAATGTAATCATTGACGCGGCATCGGCCTTTACATTCGGGCAGGTTTATGTTGCACTTTCACGTTGCCGAACACTTGAAGGCATCGTTCTGAGCAGTCCCATATCACAGTCTTGTCTGTTCAACAACAGCGATGTTTCGGGATTCCATGAGCAGTTCCTACCGGTATCTGAGATGGAACGTCAGTTGGAGGCTTCGCGTGCAGAGTATTTCATGAACATTCTCAAGGAGTGCTTCACGTTCACTGAACTGGAAAGGCTTACCGGTTGGGCGGGCGGAATATTCAACAATCATCTCAAGAACACCTACCCGGAGCAGACCGCCAGAATGGAGGATAACCGACGTAAGATCAGGGATGTAGAGAAAGTTGCAGAGGCGTTCCGCAGGGAACTGGACCGTATCGGCTCCGACAACAAAACGTACCTTGAAGAGAGAGTCGGCAAAGCTGCCGGTTATTTCCTGCCGATATTGATTGAGTTGGCATCGATTATTACACCCATCATGTCCGTTTCCATTGACAATAAGGATGTAAAGAAATCGCTCACGGAGGCATCGGGCGAACTCTTGCCGGAACTCTCCATGCATCTTCAGAGTCTGAAAGAGATTCAGGAAAACGGATTCAGCATAGAATCATACCTAAAAATCAGGAATGATTCGGTGTTGTCACCCAAGCCCAAAACATCGATCAAAAAGATAAAGGAGCCCAAACCGGTCAAGGAGAAGGTTGTCAAGACCAAGCCCACCATCGAGGAAATCTACTCCGATAATCGCCACCCCGAACTCATTCAACCGCTCATAGACTGGCGCACCGAACAATACATATCCCAGAACATCCGTGCCTATTGGGTACTAACCCAACGCACCCTCCTTGAAATAGCCGATACCTGCCCATCGACCAAAGAGGAACTCCTGGCAATAAGCGGATTCGGCCCCGCCAAATGGAAACAGTACGGCCAGGAAATCCTGGATCTCATTGCCAAGCATAAGAAATAACCATCTCAAAATATGCTATTTATAATCTCTAAATACCTTTTATATCATGAAACAGATGATCCATTGTTGTTTCACCTCTCATCAGGAGGTGATGTTCCGATGTCCACAGGATGTGGGCTTTTTTCTTAACTTGCTTGCACTTACTTCATGGAAGTACGGAATTGACGTTTTCGCCGATACGGAGATGTCAAACCACGTTCATTTATTGTTGTTTTCATCGGTTAATACCGAGAACCGATTGGTTGTCGGACCCTATTCCAGGACCGTTTCCAAACCCGGTTTTGACAGGGATGGAAGTATCCTTTATTCTGAATCCAACCAGTTGTCTGATTTTGTATGTGCTTTGCGTAAACGTTACACATGGTATTTCAACGAAAAATACCAGCGGGACTGTGGTGGAAGAATGGGTGAGAAATACTACTTCTCACTGGTTGTTGAGGGTAATTATCATATGATTTCGGCTTGCAGTTACGTTCTGCGGAACGGCCTTCACCATGGAGTTTCGGGCACTTCATTCATGTATCCCTATTCATCCATCAATGACATGTTCATTCCGGAACTGGGAAAAACTGAACGCCCATACCAGGGCAACCGGAATCTCGATGAATACCGTAAGAACAGATCCGGGCACTGGACCAAGGCAGTTCCTTCCGGAAACAAATCCAATCACGGATTGATATTTCCCGACGGATATGCACCTATCACCAGTCGGAATGTAATAAAGCTCTATCTTCCCAGGTATTCTGAATGGCCCGATGAATGGGTAATGTCTCCTTCCGGAGTATTCCTGCGACCTTGTTTCGAGCAGTTGCGTCAAACCGAACTTTTGTTTGTTTCGCCCGGTGCTTTTGAATTCAATATGTTCCGCAAAACTGATGACAAGTGGCTTGAAGAGCAGGAACAGGACAGAAACGGCAAGCCTGCTATCGGCATCTCCGACATAGAACCCGTTCACAATGAGGAAGCCGTCAAATCTTATCTGTACAACGAACGCTCTTCGACTTTCCGAAACTGCCGGAGCGACATAGACTTGTGCGGCATTATTGACCGATGCATACTCCCCGAATTCAAAGCCCAATCCATATATCAGCTGAACCGCGACAAAAGGGAATCCATAAGAAAGATTCTTTTTAATGATTTCCATGTGCCCGATAGCCAGGCCTCCCGATGCCTATGGTTATAACGCAGGTACCGCGTATTCTTTAAAATGGCCATACCTGCGTAAAATGGGCTTTTAAGGGTGGTTTTTTGCAAGTATGGCAGCGAAAACCAGGGTTTTGGGCTATTTCGCTGCCATACTTGCAGGGAATCGGGGCTACGGGGCTTGTGGTGAGAGGTATGGCCAAAAAAGAAGGTTCGTGTGCGCGTAGGATGTGTTAAAGTGTGTTAATTGTATTGCGGGTATTAAAACACGCCGTATATTTGCAGTGTCCTAGTGAAGTAATACACCGATAAACAAACAACATCAAACAATACAACTATGATTACAATCAAGAAATTAGGATTCAGCTATGACGACCACGTCGTACTGAAGGACATTTCGATGGAGCTCCAGGAGGGCCGCATTTACGGTCTTCTGGGAGAGAACGGAGTTGGTAAGACCACTCTGTTGACCTTGCTTGCCGGTTTGAAGGATGTTGACAACGGTTCTCTGGAAATAGACGGCCAGATACCGTTTGACCGTAAGCCTTCATTCCTCTCTAACATCTACTATCTGCCCGATGAGGTTCCCGCACCACGCCGCAAGGCAATAGATTTTGCACGTGACCACGGACAGTACTGGACCAATTTCAGCATCGATAAGTTCATTGAGGTCATGAAGGTTCTTGATACCGAAACCGACCAGCGCATGGACCAGATGTCATACGGTCAGCTCAAGAAGACATTCATCAGTTTTGCCCTTGCTTGCAACACCAAATACCTTTTCATGGATGAGCCGACCAATGGACTTGACATCCCTTCAAAGGCTCAGTTCCGCAAGGCTGTTTCAAGGTACACGTCCGATGACTCCACACTGCTCATCTCAACCCATCAGGCACGTGACCTGGAGGCCATCATCGATCCTATAATAATACTGGATCGCAGGGATGTGCTGCTTAACGCATCACTCGATGAAATCGCAGAAAAACTCTATTTTGACTACACTACCGAAGCCAATCCCGATGCTCTCTACCAGGAGATGGTTCCGGGTGGCAACATCCAGGTTCTGGTCAACAAGACCGGCGCCGAGAGCAAGGTCAATATCGAGGCTCTGTTCAATGCAGTGCTGCTCCATAAGAATGAAATAAAGGAAATGTTCAACAAGTAAAGATTTACGGCTATGAATAATGATGTTTTGAATATGAACCGTTTCGGTCGTTATCTTGTGACTGATATCAAGAACGCCGTTTCCAAGTTTGGCATTTCGCTGATTGTTATGGTAACAATTAGCGTGACAGGTTATCTGCTGGCCGGATTCTTTTCACTCTTGGTAGGCGCTCAGTGGCACAGCCTGGGTATTGTCGGAAGATCTACTCTGTTCGGTTTAGCTACATTGGTGGTGTTCCTTTCAGCTCCCGCTAAAATTTTCGGTTTCCTGACCGATAAGCGCGAAGGCTCGGCTTATCTGATGGTACCCGTATCACCGATGGAAAAAACCATTTCGATGGTTATTGTAACCTGCATCGTGCTTCCGTTCGTGTTTTTTGCATTCTACTTCTCATTTGATCAGATAATCTGCCTTATCGACCCCAAATGCGGTGATTCCATAATCCTGACAATGAATGAGGGCATCTTCAAATTGAACAATTCATGGGCAAGTTTCCCGGTTGAATTGCAGAATACGTTGCCTCAGGATCTGTTCAACAAATGGCCTTGGCTCTATCTGGACGATATGGCACAGGTTCTCCTTATCTTCCTGTACGGTGCCATTATCTTCAAGTCATCAAAGCCTGCCAAGACAGTTGGATGCCTGATTCTCATAAGCATAGCTCTGAGCATGATCTTTACACCTATCATGACTCACGGAGCATACGAGAAGTTCAAGACCGCAATGGAAACCGGAATGACACCCGACCAGATTATGGAGATGTTCCCCTTCTATTCATGGATGCTCAAGCATGCCGTACTGATGGATTGCATCACTGACACAGTGGTCAACGTAGGTCTGTTCCTGCTTATCTGGCGCAGAGTAAAAAGAATCACTCACTAAAAAAGGACTGTTATGGAATTTGATCAGAACAAACCCATATACCTTCAGATTGCCGATGGAATCAATGAAAAGATTCTGAGCGGTGACCTCAAGGAGGGTGACAGAATACTGTCAGTACGCGAACTTGGCGCTGAGCTCGGTGTGAATCCCAACACAGCCATGCGCAGTTACGAGAAACTTACGGCCGATGGCATCATCTACAATCAGCGCGGCATAGGTTACTTTGTGGCCGAAGGCGCCAGAGCCATCGCATTGGAAAAGATGAGGACCGATTTCCTTGAGAATGAGCTCCCGCAGATACTCCGCAAGATGCGTCTGCTGGAACTCAAAGCCGAGGATTATCTCAAACTTTAATCTTATTCTCTTCAAGAAAAAACGGGAGCCTGATTATAGGTTTCCGTTTTTCTTTTTCATATCTTCGTAACAATAATGAGAAACAAATTACAACCATTATGGGAGGAAGATCATACAAAGGGGGTGTCCGCCTAAACCGCAGGACAATGACAGACCTGATAACGGACTGGTTCCGTGACAATCAGGACCATTCCATCAGTGTAAAGCGTCTTTACGATGAGCTTAAACTCAAAACTCATCCCATGCGCAGCATGTGTCTGGACATAGTTCTGGACCTTGTCGAGGATGGTTTCCTCAAGGAGAAGGACGGCCAGTTCCAGCTGATGCAGAAAAGCAAGTTCGTTGAGGGCGTGCTGCAGCGTCGCGTGGGCGGCAAGAACTTCCTTGTGCCGGATGACGGAAGTGACCCCATATTCGTGGCTGAGCGCAATTCGGCCGGTGCCGTGAACGGTGACCGCGTCAAGATCGTGCTGTTTGCCCGCCGTCCGCACTCAGGACCCGAGGGTGAGGTTACCGAGATTCTCAAACGCGCCAAGGATACGTTCGTGGGTACGCTCCAGGTAAAGGGCAAGTTCGCCTATCTGGTCACCCCGGACAAATCGGACCGCGACATATTCATCCCCATATCAAACCTCAAGAAGGGCCGCGACGGAGAGAAAGCGGTGGTAAAGGTCGTTGAATGGCCCGATACCCCCGACCGCAACCCTGTAGGAAAGGTAATCGACATACTGGGAGCCGCCGGTGAGAACAACACCGAGATGCACGCCATTCTGGCCGAGTATGGACTGCCTTACACCTATCCCGAGAACGTGGAGCGTGCGGCCGATGAGATTCCGTCCGATATCAACGACGCCGCCATGGCCGGCCGTGAGGATTTCCGCGATGTGGTGACATTCACCATCGACCCTCGCGATGCCAAGGACTTTGACGATGCGCTTTCCATACGTCCCATAAAGAAGGGACTCTGGGAGGTAGGCGTACACATAGCCGATGTAAGTTACTACGTACAGGAAGGCAGCATCATTGACAAGGAGGCTTACAAGCGCGCCACATCGGTCTATCTGGTGGACCGCACCATACCCATGTTGCCCGAGAAACTCTGCAACAATCTGTGCTCACTGCGTCAGGATGAGGAAAAGCTCACATACTCAGTAATACTTGAAATGACCGATGCCGGCGTAGTGAAACGCTCCCGCATAGCTCGTACCATAATCCGCAGCAACCGCCGTTTCGCTTACGAGGAGGTTCAGGCAATCATAGAGCGTGAGCAGCAGGGCGGCAAGGATCCGCTGCCCGGCGACGAGTTCAAGAACGAGATAATGACCCTGGACAGCCTGGCAAAGATACTGCGTGCAAAACGTTTTGCCGACGGAGCCCTGAGTTTTGACCGTGTTGAGGTACGTTTTGACATAGACGAGACAGGACACCCGGTAAGTGTATTCTTCAAGGAGTCCAAGGACGCCAACCAGCTGGTCGAGGAGTTTATGCTGCTGGCCAACCGCACGGTAGCCGAATTCATCGGCAAAGTCAAGGGAGGCAATCCCAAGACATTCGTATACCGTGTCCATGACGAACCCGATCCCGAGCGCATGGAGAACCTTCAGAATTTCGTGGCCAAGTTCGGTTACAAACTCAAGACCAACGGAGATCCGGCTGAAATGGCCAAGTCCATGAACAAGATGCTTTCCGAGGTCAAGGGAAAGAAGGAGCAGGAACTCATAGAGACCATCTCCATCCGTTCCATGCAGAAAGCCTGTTACACCACCGAGAACATCGGCCATTACGGTCTTGCGTTCAAATTTTACACACACTTCACATCACCCATACGCCGTTATCCCGACCTGATGGTTCACCGCCTGCTTACCCGCTATATCGGCGGAGGCCGCAGCGTCAACCAGGGTAAGTATGAGGAGTACTGCGAGCATTGCTCTGCCCAGGAGCAGCTTGCCGAGCAGGCCGAGCGTTCAAGCATCAAGTACAAGCAGGTTGAGTACATGGCCGACCGCATGGGTCAGGTATTCGATGCTGTGATAAGCGGTGTGACGGAATGGGGAATCTACGCTGAAATCATAGAAAACAAGTGTGAGGGCATGATAGGCATGCGCTCACTTGGCGGTGATTACTTTGAGTTCGACGAGAAGAACTACTGCATCATCGGCCAGCGTACCCGCAAGCGTTACCGCCTGGGTGACCATGTCAAGGTCAAGGTGGTTCGTTGCAACCTTGAAAAGAAACAGATGGACTATGAGTTGGTATCGACTGAAGAGTAGTATTGCGCTGCTGCTGTTAGCTGCAGGTGTTCATGCCCAGAATCAGACTCTCAGGGTGAATTACACCTTTTCGGGCAACAGCAAGGAGTCACACATCTATTTGGATGACCTGAACGTGATTGACGGATGGGCAGGGCGCCGTGTCAACCTAAAGGACCTGTATCTGGAGGGTAACGGCCAGATAACGATGACCGATGAAGCCACGGGTGACACGCTGTACCGCAACGCGTTCAGCACCCTTTTCCAGGAGTGGCAGAACACCGAGGAGGCTACAAAGGTGGACCGCAGTTTTGAGAACGTGTTCCTGCTTCCCATGCCCAAGGCAAATGCTGTCGTTGAGGTAAAACTGACCGACAACTACAACAAAACGGTGGCCACACTGCGCCATACGGTCAATCCCGAAGACATCCTGATTCGCCGCATAGGGCAGACCCCGCCCAAGTGGAAGTACCTGCATCAGGGTGGCAGTCCCGAGAAATGCATCGATGTCGTAATCGTTCCGGAAGGTTATACGGCCGATGAAATGGACCTTTTTTACAAGGATGCCGGTATCGCGGTAAACAGTCTGCTGTCACATGAGCCGTTCAAGACCATGCAGGACCGTTTCAATATCCTGGCAGTCGAACTTGCTTCCAAGGACGGTGAGGTGAGTGTTCCCAAAGAGGGCATCTGGACAGAGACGGCGTTAAGCTCCAACTTCAGCACGTTCTACTCGGACCGTTATCTCACGACGTTACGTCTCAGACAACTCCACGACAAGCTGGCAGGTGTTCCTTACGAGCACATAATCATCCTTGCAAACACCGCAGTTTACGGAGGTGGCGGAATATTCAACTCCTACACGCTTACCACCGCACACCACTCGCAGTTCGCACCGGTAGTGGTACATGAGTTCGGACACAGCTTTGGAGGTCTGGCCGATGAGTACTACTACGATGACCAGTATGAGCAGTACTACAATGCCGAGACCGAGCCTTGGGAGCCTAACCTGACCACTAAGGTGGACTTTGACAGCAAATGGAAGGATATGCCTGATGCCGGCCTTTATGAGGGGGGCGGCTACATGTCAAAAGGGGTGTGGCGCGGTTTCCCTGACTGCAGAATGAAAACCAACTCCTACCGCGAGTTCTGCCCGGTATGCCGCCGCTCGCTGGAGCGCATCATACGGTTCTACACCGAACCGCTTGTAACCTCTGTAAAAAAATAATACTTTTGCACTATACAAAGGACAGCAAAGCTATGATTATAAGAAGCAAAGCTCCGTTGCGTTTAGGTTTTGCAGGAGGCGGTAGCGACGTCTCTCCCTACAGCGACCTGTATGGAGGACTGATTTTGAACGCCACCATCAACCTGTATGCCTATTGCACCATTGAGGAGACTCAGGATAATACAGTCACACTCTGTGCCACTGACCTTGGACAGAGCACTTCATACCCCTTGTCCGGTTCACTCCCGATAGACGGTGTTCTGGACCTGCATAAAGGTGTGTTCAACAGGGTTGTAAAGGATTTCGGCGTCAAGCCCAAAGCATGCCGCATCACCACCTATTCGGATGCGCCTGCCGGCAGCGGACTGGGTTCCTCATCGACAATGGTGGTTTGTATCCTCAAGGCATTCGTGGAATGGTTCAACCTTCCTATGGGTGATTACGAGATAGCACGTCTGGCTTATCAGATTGAGCGTGTGGACCTGGCTTTGAGCGGAGGCAAGCAGGATCAGTATGCTGCGGCTTTCGGCGGTTTCAACTTCATGGAGTTCCTCACCGACGGCAATGTCATAGTCAATCCTTTGCGTGTAAAGCGTTGGATAGTCGATGAACTGGAGTCATCGATAGTGCTCTATTATACCGGCGCGTCCCGTTCATCGGCCGCAATCATCGAGGAGCAGAAAAAGAATACCAGCAGCGGCAATGCCACAGCCGTCGAGGCAATGCACCGTATCAAGCAGAGTGCCATCGACATGAAGAGGGCGCTTCTTGAGGGTAACATGAAGGAGTTTGCCCGCATTTTGGGACAGGCATGGGAGGATAAGAAAAAGATGGCTACGGCCATAAGCAACCCCATGATCCAGGAGGCTTTTAACGTGGCAACGGCAGCTGGTGCCATAGCCGGCAAGGTGAGTGGAGCAGGCGGCGGCGGATTCATAATATTCATGACCGATCCGGCAAAGCGCCGTCTGGTGATAAACGCGCTGAACGAAATGCCCGGTCAGGTGGTGGGCTTCCAGTTCAGCGAGGGAGGAACACATGGTTGGAAAATTTTCGATTAAGACTATATGAGAAGCATAAAGGAAGAGATATCCCAGTCAATAGCAACCAAGCAGGCTATTCTGGACAGTCCCGAACTCATAGCCCAGATAGAGAAGGCGGCTCAGATAATGACCGATGCCTACCGCAACGGACACAGCGCCCTGCTGGCCGGTAACGGAGGTTCGGCGGCCGATGCACAGCACCTGGCAGGCGAACTGGTTAATCAGTTCTATTTTGCCCGTCCTGGTATCCCCGCCCATTCCCTGAGTACCGATACATCAGTCATGACCGCAATAGGCAATGACATAGGCTACAAGTATCTGTTCTCACGCCAGATTGAGGCCCAGGGCTCAAAAGGTGACGTTTTCATCGGAATATCCACTTCCGGAAACTCAGAAAATATTGTCGAGGCACTCAAGGCCTGCCGCCAGAAGGGTATCACATCTATAGGTCTTACAGGCAACAAACCTTGCCTGATGGATGATCTGGCAGACCTTTGCATCAAGGTGCCTTCGGATGTAACACCCCGCATACAGGAGTCACACATCCTGATAGGACATATCATCTGCGCCATTGTCGAGGAGAACCTGTTCGGAAAGAAGTGATGTTTGACGTCGTCATACTTGCAGGAGGTCTGGGAACGCGTCTGCGCAGTGTCGTAAGCGATGTTCCCAAGTGCATGGCTCCCGTCGGGGGCCGTCCTTTTCTTGCATGGATCCTGCAGTGGCTCAGACAGTATGACGTTAACCGTATAATCCTCTCGCTGGGTTATATGAATCAGGTGGTGACCGATTGGATCCGCGATGAATACAAAGGAAATACCCCGGTGGATTGGGTGATTGAGGATACTCCGCTCGGCACCGGCGGCGGCATAAAACTGGCCATGTCAAAGGTAAGCACCGGCCAGGCAATCATCCTTAACGGCGACACTTTCTTTGGTGTAGACCTGAATGCGTTCAGTCGTTTCAGCCTGGAATCACGTGCCCCGTTGGCTGTGGCTCTCAAGCCAATGAAAGGTTTTGACCGTTACGGATCGGTCGTCCTTTCGGCCGATAACCGTATAACCGCATTTAATGAGAAACAGTATTGTGAGAAAGGTCTGATAAACGGCGGCATATACTGCATAGACTCCGGCTCAGGCCTTCTTGACGGCAAACCTGACCGTTTCTCGTTTGAGAAGGATATTCTGGAACCCATGTCCAAAGACGGAGGCATTGCCGGTTACGTATCGGACGGAGGTTTTATCGATATAGGTATTCCGCAGGACTATGAACTTGCGCAGACTTTTCTTCCGGCCAACATATGATGGTTATTCCTCAGCAGATACTCAGCGAGTGCGACACCCTGTTCCTGGATCGTGACGGGGTGGTCAACGTATGGCTCCCGGGTGATTACGTCAAGAGCTGGGAAGAGTTCCGTTTCAACGAAGGATTCCTTGATTTCATCGGCCGATACTCCTCATCTTTCAGACATATAATCATCGTCACCAACCAGCGTGGAGTTGGCAAGGGCCTTATGACAGCCAGTCAGTTGGAGGATATCCACTCCCGTATGCTCAAAGCCATCTCCGATGCAGGCGGACGTATTGACCGCATATACGTGTGCACCGCCACCGATGATGCCGATCCCATGCGCAAACCAAATACAGGCATGGCCAGCCAGGCTATGCTTGACTATCCGGATATAAAGATGGAGCGTTCCCTGATGATAGGGGATCAGCCATCGGATCAGAAGTTTGCCGATAACTGCGGAATGCGTTTCCTGCTCTGGAAATAATCTTACTCTGCCGCTTTGCGTACTGACCTAGTCATGTTTGACCAGGCGTATTGTTTCTTCTCGGCCAGAATACCGTCCGTGAACTGGTCCTGACGGTTGTTTTCAAAGAAATCCACCAATGCATCGGCTATCTCGCTTTCAACGGGATTGACCACGTAACCCACCTTTCCGTCGGGAACGATCTCGGCCAGTCCGCCTACATCGGTCACGAGCATGGGTTTCTCAAAATGATATGCAATCTGGGTCACGCCGCTTTGGGTGGCCGATTTGTAAGGCTGTACGATGATGTCGGCGGCTCCAAAGTAGTAGCGCACCTCGCTGTCAGGAACAAAGTCGCTCTTCCAGACCACCATGCCTTCAAGTCCCAGCTCTTTCTCCAGTTCAAAGTATTTCTCGGATCCGCTGTAGAACTCACCGGCAACTATCAGTTTTACGTTCATCTTGCGGAAACGGCTGTCGGCGTATGCCCTGAGCAGCAGGTCCAGTCCTTTGTAGTCGCGGATAAGGCCGAAGAACAGCATGTAACGCTGTCCAGGGTCCAGTCCAAGGAACTTCAGAGACTCCTCGCGTGATGTCCTGGGGCCGAAATTGTCATACAGGGGATGACGGCAGAATACCCTGGGCTTGACGGTATCTAACTGACTCAGATCCTCCAGAACCGAGTCGGACATAGCCACGAATCCATCGACTGATCGGGTGAAATAACGTCCGAACAGACGGTCTCCGGGCCGATGCTCGTGCGGTATGATATTGTCAAGGATAGAGACCACGCGGGTCTTGCCGTTACGGCGTACCATACGTGCCACCTTACCCAGACAGGGAGCCATGAAGGGCAGCCAGAACTTTATTATCAGTATGTCCGGCTCCAGTTTCTTAATCATGCGTCCCGTCTTGAGCCAGTTGAACGGGTTTATGGAGTTAAGGCTGCGAATTATCTTAAGGTCAGAGGGGGCAGGCTCCGATGAGTACTGTGTCTTGCCCGGAAACAGGAACGACGGGTACTGGAGTGTGAATGTGTATATCGTTACTTCATCACCCTCGGATGCGAACTGGCGCGCCAGACGCTCGTTATAGACCGCCAATCCTCCACGATATGGCCATGCCGTGCCTAAAACAGCTATCTTCATAATTCAGCGGGAGTTTTTTGTTTCTTTGTAAAGTGCCATATCGGCAAGCCCAACGTCAGGATAATGGTGAGTATGACAAGTGCCATGCACAACTTGTCCGTCTTCAGTGCGGCGGGTATGAACTCCATTACGATCTTGTGGGTTCCTGCCGGAATCACTGCTGCACGGAGGGTATAGTTCACTCGACCTATCTCATGTTCCTTGCCGTCAATGTAAAGATGCCAGTCATTGGGATAGTATATCTCGGAGAATACTGCGAGCTTGTCCACCAAGGAACTTGACGTATACTCAAGACGGTCGGGAACGTACTTGTCCAGTCTTATGAAAGCGTCAGGATCGCTGGGTGTAACCCCGATATTAAGTACATCGGCGAACTTGCTGTCAGCTACCGCTGTAGTACTGACATCGATTACATTCAGGGCCTGACTCTCTTTGTTGGGTGTATCGACGAATATCAGGGTGTCAACGAACCATGCGTTGCCCATAGCCTCTGGATTACGCATTATCTGTCCTTTCTCGGTAATCAGGTATTTCGTGTTCAGCATATTCAGGACTGTCATGTTGCTCTTTGAAATATGGGCATCAATAAGATCCTGATAACGGCGCATCTTTGCTGCTGAATAACCTCCTATGGATTTGAGCCTGTAAGAAGTTCTGGCGTCGTTGAATGTGTTGGCGGCCAGATTGAGCACGCGGTAATCAAGTGACTTGTCCTGCAGAATGGCTTTCTCCCAATCCTGCATGGCGAATACCTGTGAGTTTTCCTTACGGGAGATGAAGTTCTGGTTACCGAAGAACTTCTTGTCAACTGGAACCATGTCAATCAGGATGACTGCAGTCAGTGCGGCGGCAAACAGTACAAGGCTGTTTTTCTTCTCCTTTAAGCTGGAGTATGCAAAGGTAACGCCCGTTCCCAAGAGCACGAACACAAGACTGCGCAGGGCCGATGAGGATATCAGAGCCTGTCTCTGACGGAGAATTGCATCGTATATAGGGCCGTTAATCTGCTCCCTGAACCTTACGTCATAAGATGATACCGTGTCGGTGAAACCGGCCGATATTGCCACCAGCAGGCAGATTGCTGCGGTGATGCCTCCGGCTGTAAGTATAGCCTTTCGGTTGGCGGCTTTGTCATCGGACTCAATGAGATGCTTTACCGCAAGGAAGCCCAGAAGTGGCATGGTTATCTCGGCGACTATAAGTATCGATTCGACCGTACGGAACTTGTTGTACATGGGGAAATAGTCAAAGAACAGTCTTGAGAACCATTCAAAGTTGTGTCCCCAGGCAAGCAGGATGGAGAAACATGTAGCGGCAAGCAGGGTCCACTTGTAGGCTCCCCTGACCACTATGAGTCCCAGAATAAAGAGGAAACAGATGACCGCTCCTACGTACACGGCGCCGCTGGTGAATGCCTTCTCACCCCAGTAAACGGGTGCGCTTGAGCAGATACTACGGGCACTGCTGGCGGATACTCCCATGCTTATCAGTTCTCTCTCCAGTTTGGAATCCTTTCCCAGGTCATAACCGCTGGCTCCTCCCATATATTCGGGAACAAGCAGAGTCAATGTCTCGGCTTTTCCGTATGACCATGCAGTAGCGTAATCAAAATCCAGACCGACCAGTTTCTCTTGACCGGCATCCTCCGATACCAGTTCGCTGTGTCCACCGCGCATAGTCTCCTTAAGGTAACTGCGGTTCATCTGGAACCAGCTGATTTTGGTACCCAGCACTAAGAGCAGTGACAGGGCCAGGACTCCTGTAGCCATTCCGAACTCTTTCCAGGTCTTAGCCTTGGCGTGAATGAAAACCTCACCGATGAACAGTACTCCTAAGAGCAGGAACACATAGTAAGTCATCTGAGGGTGAAGCGTAAGGCCTATAGTTCCGTAGAACACGGTTATGGGAACACCCAGCCAGAACCGGCTCCTGTAGATGGCGTAGAATCCGCCTATCATTGGTGCCAGGCAGCATAGGGCATTGGCTTTTGTGATGTGTCCCGCAGGTATGATGAGCAGGAAATACGATGAAAGCGTGAGCGCAATGGCACCTGCAATGCTCATCCACGGATCCACATCAAAGCACATCAGCATAATGAAGAAGCCTATCAGATATGCTACAAGTATGCCCACGGGCTCATTGTTGTCAATCAGCCACAGGTGTGAGACATGCTCCAACTTGACCCTCAGTTTGTTGGCCGGTGTCTGGCCGCTTATCTGATAAGACGGCATACCGCCGAACATGGAGTTGGTCCACCAGACCTGCCTTCCTTCAGCTTTTGAATACTCGCGGATTTCGTTCGATGCTCCCAGATAGTTGGTGGTATCGCCGGCCTGAAGCAGTTTGCCGTCCAGGATAGGAGAGCAGTATATGAACGCGAAAGCGATAAATGCAACTAATGCGACAATGAAAGGGGTCAGTTTCCTGAGGTTAGTCTTCTTCATAAGAGGTCGTTTTGGGTTGTTATTGCAAACTTAGCAAAAAAATCATTTGAGCATGAACTCCAGCAGGGCCAGGTCATCAGCATAGGTCAGTTTGATGTTACGCTCGTCTCCGCGGACGATACCCACCTTTTCATCAGGCAGGTACCTGAGAACCGTGCCGCAGTCATCGGTTGCCGTGAAAGCGGGGTCCTTAAGCGCAATCTCATATGCCTTGGCGATGGTCTTCTGACGGAATCCCTGAGGTGTCTGCATGCGCCACAGCAGGCTGCGGTCCTGGATTGATTCCATAACGGTACCGGCGGCGTCACACTGTACGATGGTATCCACAGCGGGAACGGCCACATCGACCGCATTAAAGGTTTCCATAGCCTTAAGCGTGTCCGATATTATGCGGGCCGATACCAACGGACGGGCGGCGTCATGGAACAGCATTACCAGTTCGGGATTATTGCTGAAATGACGTACGGCCGACAGGCTGGAATCATAACGCTCCTTTCCACCGGCCAATACGGCTGTCACCTTAGTCCAGTTGTTTGCCTTGACCATGTCATTCACCCTTTCCATAAATTCCGGTGAGGTGACAATCACCACATGGTCAATTCCGGGATGGTCATGGAAGGTCTGGACCGAGTGCTCTAAAACAGTTTTTCCACCCAGAGGCAGAAACTGCTTCGGGGTGGAAAGACCGGTTCTTGAACCGGAGCCTGCTGCCAGTATTACAGCTACGGTCTCCATGAATGTATCTTTAGCAAACCTCGCTTCCCGGTTTTACGGGACGCTGAACGGTTGTTACAGCCAGTGTGCCGTCTGCGTCAAGGGCGCTCAGTATCATACCCTGGCTTTCGCGGCCCAGAATCTTACGCGGGGCAAGGTTGGCAATAAAGCAAACCTGCTTGCCTACCAGATCCTCGGGGTTGTAGTAGTTTGCTATACCTGAAAGGATGGTACGTCCGCCCAGACCGTCATCGATCTTGAACTGCAACAGCTTGTCAGACTTGGGCACCTTGATGCACTCAAGTACAGTACCTACGCGGATGTCCAGCTTCTCAAACTCGGGGAACTGGATGTTCTCCTTGATGGGCTTGGCGGGTTGAGCGGCTGCTGCAGCCTTCTCGTTCTCCTCCTTGCGCTTCAGGAGTTTCTGAATCTGAGCCTCAATGACATCGTCCTCAATCTTCTCAAACAGGAGCTCGGGCTTGCTCAGCTTGTGGCCGGCGGGCAGCAGGTCAATGGCACCTAAGCGGTCCCACTGGGCACCCTCCAGGGCAATCATGCCGCGCAGTTTCTCGCTTGAGAACGGCAGGAACGGCTCGAATGCGATAGCCAGGTTGGCAACCAGCTGGAGTGATATGTTAAGGATGGTCTCAACACGCTTCATATCGGTCTTGGCCAGCTTCCAGGGCTCTGTATCGGCCAGGTACTTGTTACCTATGCGGGCCAGGTTCATGGCCTCCTTCTGGGCCTCGCGGAACTTGAAGTTCTCAAGCAGAGACTCAAGCTGCTGCTTTACATCGGCAAATTCCTTAAGGGTCTCGCGGTCGTAGTCATTCAACTCGCCGCAGGGAGGAACCACACCGTCAAAATATTTCTGTGTCAGAACCAGGGCGCGGTTCACGAAGTTACCGTAGATGGCAACCAACTCGTTGTTGTTGCGTGCCTGGAAATCCTTCCATGTAAAGTTGTTGTCCTTGGTTTCGGGGGCGTTGGCGGTAAGCACATAACGCATTACATCGGCCTTGCCGGGGAAATCCTCAAGATACTCGTGTACCCATACGGCCCAGTTGCGTGAGGTAGATATCTTGTCGTCCTCAAGGTTCAGGAACTCGTTGCTGGGAACGTTGTCGGGCAGTATGAATGAGCCCTCGGCCTTAAGCATTGAGGGGAACACGATGCAGTGGAACACGATGTTGTCCTTACCGATAAAGTGGATAAGGCGTGTATCGGGATCCTTCCACCAGGTCTCCCAGCTGCCGCGCTCGGGGTGTGCGTCGCAGTACTCCTTGGTGTTGCTGATATAGCCGATGGGGGCATCGAACCAAACGTAGAGCACCTTGCCCTCGGCTCCCTCGACGGGAACGGGGATACCCCAATCCAGGTCACGGCTTACGGCACGGGGCTGCAGACCCATGTCAAGCCAGCTCTTGCACTGACCGTATACATTGGGACGCCACTCCTTGTGCTCCTGCAGGATCCACTTCTCGAGCCACTCCTGATACTGCTCCAGAGGCAGGTACCAGTGTGTGGTCTCCTTCATCACGGGCTTGCTGCCGCTGACGGTGCTTACCGGGTTGATGAGTTCTGTAGGTGAGAGTGATGTACCGCACTTTTCGCACTGGTCACCGTATGCGTGATCGTAGTGGCAGTGGGGGCACTCACCGGTTATATAGCGGTCGGCCAGGAACATCTTGGCCTCCTCGTCATAGTACTGCTCGCTGGTCTTCTGGATGAACTTGCCGGTATCGTACAGCTTGCGGAAGAAATCGGCAGCCAGCTTATGGTGTACGGGGGAACTGGTACGACCGTAAATGTCGTAGGATATGCCCATACCCTTGAAGGTATCCTTCATCTGATAGTGGTAGCGGTCAATGATCTCCTTGGGGGTCACGCCCTCTTTCTTGGCGCGGATGGTGATGGGCACACCGTGCTCATCGCTGCCTCCTATGAACATCACGTCCACCTTCTTGAGACGTTGGTAACGGACATAAATATCAGCCGGAACGTATGCGCCTGCCAGGTGGCCTATGTGAAGCGGGCCGTTGGCGTAGGGCAGGGCCGATGTAACCAGAATCCTCTTGTAATCTTTCATATGATATATCTA
>Ga0310786_10003122_pt1 | contig 24414 bp, 20 predicted proteins | sample AusTroGonzalo_MG_FD_203881 | JGI IMG/M metagenome (GOLD analysis project Ga0310786, IMG submission 203881) | Bovine rumen microbial communities from tropical cattle in Woodstock, Queensland, Australia - Gonzalo_03 (v2) (version 2) | ecosystem: Host-associated > Mammals > Digestive system >...
AGCAAAGCCTGCGCGCAGTTATAGCCGCAGTTTTTCTTCTCCACTGCTTCCGAAATTCTTGATTTCATGATTTTATTTTTTGCAAAGATAATGTTTTTTCTCCATATTCAATAAATATCTTTTCCTTTCCAAACCTCCACCGTAGCCAGTCAAAGTGCCATCGCTGCCGATGACGCGATGACATGGTGCTATGATGCTTATTGCATTGACTGCGTTGGTATTAGCGACAGCACGGACTGAATTCGGCTTGCCAATTCGTTGAGCCAGTTCACCATACGAAATGTTCTTCCCGTACGGGATTTTCAATAATTCGTTCCAAACTTTCTTTTGAAAATCAGTCCCAACAAATAATAAAGGAATATCGAAATTACGACGTTGATTCAAAAAATATTCGTTTAGCTGTTGGCTAGCCCTTTCTATAACATCCGAAGAGCCCTCAACAAAGTTGGCATTCAAGATTCTTTGCAAACGCTGGTCAACTGAAGCACGCCGCTTACCATCAGCCCAATCGCAGAGGCACAGTTTCCCTTCAAACGAGCCCAAAATCATTTCCCCGCATGGAAAAAGATAGCGCACGATATTTATAATATTCCTGTTTTTCATTTATCGTTCCTCAAAGGTCACATGAACCACATCGCCAAACGTCTTCCCTATCTTTTTTCGAATATCTTTCCGAATCCCTATAATAAAACAAGGTGTTCCCATTTTCACGATTTGTCCGTCATAAGGCTCGCCATCAAATGTTGCATGAACCGCCAAACGGCCTTTATCAAATATTTCCTTGATGTTAAATGGCACCTCGACGTATGCGGCATCCATATCCTCATTTTGGATGATAATCGCATCAAATTCAAACATTTTGCTCATATATCAACGATAATTTCTGCAAATTTATGAAAAACATCCAAAAATTTGTATATTTGCAGAATAAATTAACTTGATCGATCATGAAAATTTGCAAATTATTACCAATCATCCTTTTCTTATTAACCGGTAACCTATGCTTCGCGCAGATTCAAACCATCGAATGGCAAGGCATGCAGAGGCAATATCTCGTAAAAACACCTGAAAACTACGAATCGCTGCCGGTTTTGTTCTTCCTTCATGGTTTAGGCGACAACATCAACCATGTCAACAGCGAGCATAATTTCCAGCAGGTTGCAAACCGTTTCAACTGGATGGTCGTCATACCACAAGCCATCAACGAAGGCAACGGCACCATGTGGAACGCCGCACTCATGAACAGCACAATCGACGATTCCGGCTTTCTGATGGCTCTCCTCGACAGTCTGGCCGTACAATATCCGATAAATCAAGACAGTGTGTTCTTCACCGGCTTCTCGATGGGAGGTTTCATGTCGCACCGAATGGCCATCGAACACGGCGACCGCATCAATGCTGCCGCGCCTGTCAGCGGACTAATAACCTATGCCATGGCAAACCAGACTCCAGTGGCACCGGTGAGGTTGCTGCATATCCACGGAACCAGCGATAATGTCGTAGGCGACAACGGCTACTCGCAGTATTTCGGTTCCAACCTCGGACTGGGTGTTGACGCAATCCTCAACTACTGGAGAAACGCCAACGGCTGCACCAACGAGCCGATTATCGACTCATTGCCCGACACTCATAACGACGGCCTGAGGTTTGTGCAATACGTCTATCCCGGCACCAAAGAGCTTCGTTTTTTGAAGGTCATCGGCGGCACCCACAGCTGGTATCGCAATGCAAATCAATATGATATAAGCTATATCGATTATATTCACGATTTCTTTACGGGTAAAAACGCGGTAAACAACGTCAACAACCCGACCACAGGTGAGTTGAAGGTGTATCCCAATCCCACCAACGGTCAGATAAAGATCGAATTAAGCTCCCCTACTACCGTAGAAGTTATTGACATTCAAGGCCGTACAATATTACAACAGCAGACGGATTCTTGTGTCGTGTTTATAGACCTGAAAGGCACCCAAAGCGGTGTTTATTTTGTAAAAGCCAACGGATTAACAGAAAAAATCGTTTTAGAATAATTTTTAATAAACTAAACAATCATCATAATGAGAGATTTTATCGGAAAATGGCGTGTCGCCGAAATGTTGTGGTATAACGACAAAAAAGAAGATTTTGAATGGCTTAAAGTTGAGGATTTCCTTGCAAAACCAGATATTGACCCTGATTACGTCCATGCGGCGAAAACCATAATGGAGTTCACCGACAACAAGATTCTCATGTTAGTGCCAATTCCGGAAGGCGTGTCGCAAGAAGAGATCGACGAGGCTGTGAAATCAGGCGAGATACAGCTCAAAGACGGCATGATGTATGCCGAGTGCTACGACTGGAAGACCGAAGACGGCAAAGCCTACTTCGACACCCAGGAAGAAGGCGAAGTGCTTGGCGAGAAAGTCTCACCATGGCATGAAATCGAGGAAGTCGGCGACATGATCGAACTCATGACGTTCCGCTTCACCAAGATATAATAAATTATCTCACAACCCTTGTAAACACCGGGGCTTCGTCGCCGACTACGTTTACGTAGACTTGTATCTCACCCGCTGGAGGCATGTCGTCTCTTTGCACGCGTGGGATGTCGACAGCGATGAAACAATACTCCGTACCATTATGAATGGCGCGCGTTGCCACTGTCTTGGCTTTGGCGTGCAACATCGGATAATCGCCGGTGGCCGCCTCAAAGATGGCATTCTCTTCTTCTGTGACCTCATGCTGCTCTGAGAAAGCATCCAACTTGATGTATTTTCCTTCGATGAAGTCGTTTTCTTTCAGGAAGATGCCGACTTCTTCACCAACCTTATCCAAACGCGCCGCCCGTATGCCGAATCCGCAGTCTATCTTGGCATTAGATTGCGCCAGCTTCATGTCAGCCATGCTCGACTCAAGGCCGCCGCTGCCAAAGGTGCAGAATGGGACCACTTCCTTGCCGCTCAAGTCATAATCCTGCAAAAATTTGATGACGGGCGGCGCGTAGGTGCCAAACCACACTGGATAACCGATGAATATCACGTCATACTTCGACAAATCGGCTTTCAAAGGCTGAATCTCAGGAATCACGCCCTCTTCGCGTTCTTTCAGACATCTCTCGATAGTCTCAGTAAAGTCGCCGTCGTAAGGATTCACAGCCACAATTTCTTCGATGTCGGCTTGCATCTTTCCGGCAATCTGCTCGGCCACCAACTTAGTGTTGCCAGTCTGTGTATAATAAAGTACCAGCACTTTCTGTGCTTTCTTACCGCCGCACGAAACGGCTAAAAACATTGCTGCCATACCTGCTAGAATTAATTTTAAACTTTTCATGTTATCAATCATTTTGATTATTCAACACCGCAAATTTATGAATTTTTGAAATAAAAATGTTGTAAATCCTCAAAAATTTTCATACTTTTGCGACTAAAATTTTAACAAAACTGTTTTTTGATGAACGATTCTCTTCATAGCATAGGCGAATGGCTGACAGAAGCCGTCGGCGTCGTCAATGATTTGGTGTGGAGCCCGGCCTTGGTGGGATTGTGTCTCGTTGCCGGACTGTATTTCTCTTTGCGCACTCGTTTTGTGCAGGTACGCCGTTTCGGCGAGATGTTTCGTCTTCTCTTCGGCACTACCGGCAATAAAAACAAGGTAGGAATATCGTCGTTTCAGGCTTTCGCCATGGCTCTTTCGGGGCGTGTGGGCACCGGTAACATCGTCGGAGTGGCCACAGCCATCGGCTTTGGCGGTCCGGGTGCCATAGTGTGGATGTGGGTGATAGCCTTCTTCGGAGCCGGCAGCGCCTTGGTTGAAGCCACTCTTGCCCAGATTTATAAGGAGAATCATAACGGACAGTTTCGTGGCGGTCCGGCCTATTATATCGAAAACGGACTGCACAGCATCGTCTTCGGCTGCATCTTCGCAGTGCTGGCGGCTGTAGCCTGCGGCATCTTGCTGCCTCCTGTGCAATGCAACGGCATAGCGCTGTCGTGTGCCCGCTCATTCGGCGTCGAGCCCTGGATGGTCGGCCTCGTCGTGGCTATGCTGATAGCCCTTGTCATCATCGGCGGAGTCAAACGTATCGCCAATGTGGCGCAGATTGTAGCTCCATTCATGGCGTTGCTGTACATCATCCTGGCCATCGTGGTGCTTGTCATCAACTACCGTGTGGTGCCTGACGTCTTCATGCAGATGCTGCGCGGTGCCGTCGGCATCAACGAGTTCGGTGGCGCCCTGCTCGGCACTACCATCGCCTGGGGCGTGAAACGCGGAATATACAGCAACGAGGCGGGACAAGGCACCGCGCCTATTGTGGCGGCGGCAGCAAAGGTGAGCCATCCAATAAAACAAGGACTGGTGCAGGCTTTCTCGGTGTATATCGACACCTTGCTGGTGTGCACAGCTACAGCCTTGATAATACTGGCTTGTAAGACATACAACATCATCGACACTGTCAAGCCGGTGGTCGGCGGTGAAGCCGTGGTGACATACCTGCAGCAGAACCCCAACGCCCCGGCCGGCGAGCCAGGGGTGTTTTACACATCTTCGGCATTGGGAACGGTGCTCGGACGTCGCGCAGGCGACATGGTCGTCTCAATAGCCCTGTTTTTCTTCGCCTTCACGACGATCATGGCATATTATTACTATGCCGAGACCAACCTCGTGTACCTGTTCAACCGCTGGCGACGCCGGCAGTATCGCAAACATCCCGAACGCCTCGAAGAACTTGAGAGAGCCGACATGTATTTCGGCGACGACCGTGGCGAGAAGATAGTGATTTGGATCTTGCGCACCTGTACCATAACAGCAGTGTTTATCGGCTCAATGGCCGGCAGCGGCGTGGCATGGACGGTGGGCGACATCGGCGTAGGCGCCATGGCTTGGATCAACATAGTGGCGATATTGCTGCTCTCGCCTAAAGCCCTGCGTGCCTTGAAAGACTACGAACGACAGAAAAAACAAGGCGTCGAGCCACGTTTCAACCCTAAAGATCTGGGCATCAAAAACGCCGATTATTGGGAAAAAGAAGATAATGTTTGATAAAAAATTATAACATTCAACATATTTTTAGTATCTTTGCGTTTTGGATTAAACCAATTTTAAATTTTGAATTTTAAATTTTAAATAGAAATATTATGGAAAAGATTAAAGTAGGTATCAACGGTTTCGGTCGTATCGGCCGTAACGTTTTCCGCATCTGCTGCGAGCGCCCTAACCTCGAGGTTGTGGGCATCAACGACCTGACAAGCACCAAGGTCTTGGCTCATCTTCTGAAATACGACTCAACACAGGGCAAGTTCCCGGGCACAGTCGAATATGATGAGACAGCATTGATAGTCAACGGTGTACGCGTCCCTGTGACAGCTGAGCGCGCTCCTATCAACATCAAATGGAGCAAGACTCCTGACGTCGTCGTCGAGTCGACAGGTATCTTCCGCGCTAAGGAAAGCAGCAAGGGCGGCTATGGCGACCATCTCAAGAACGGCGCCAAGAAGGTCATCCTCTCAGCTCCTGCCAAAGACACCATCGATGCAACCATCGTGGTAGGCGTCAACAACAACGACCTCACCGATGACATCGAGTGCGTGAGCAACGCCTCGTGCACCACAAACTGCCTCGCTCCTGTCGCGAAGGTCTTGAACGACCGCTTCGGCATCGAGCAGGGTTATATCACCACAATCCACAGCTACACCAACGACCAGGTCATCCTCGACGGTCCGCATAGCGACCTGCGCCGCGCACGCTCTGCCGCCATGTCACAGATTCCGACAACGACAGGCGCCGCCAAGGCTGTAGGCATCGTGATCCCTGAACTCAACGGCAAACTCGACGGCATCGCCGTGCGCGTCCCGACCCCTACGGGCTCTCTCGTCGACCTGGTGTGCACACTCAAGACTGAAGCCACCAAGGAACAGATCAACGCAGCGATGAAAGAAGCCGCTGAAGGCCCGATGAAAGGCGTCCTCGAATACACCGAAGACCCGATCGTGAGCGTCGACGTCATCCATAACCCGCACTCATCGATATTCGATGCAGAAAGCACCATGGTGATGGGTAAGATGGTCAAAATCATGTCGTGGTACGACAACGAATGGGGTTATTCGAACCGCATGGTCGACCTCATCGAGATGATGAAGTACTAAAACAAAAAAGCCGCTCAATCGAGCGGCTTTTTTTTATTTAATCTTGTTGATCAAATCAGGCAGCATCCTCACGCACGCCATCTCTCTCCACTTCTTCTTAGCCTCCATCGCAGGCATTCCAAAGTATGTAACGCCCGGCTCAGTGTCCTTGTCGACGGCTGTGTAAGCCAAGATTGTGGTACCTTCAGCGATGACAAGGTCTTTGTTGACTGCCGACATCGACCAGATCGAGACGTTGTCCTTCACTCTCGACACTCCGCCGATAGCGCAGTGTGCTCCGAGGAAGCAGTTCTTGCCGACCTTAGCGTCGTGTCCCACCTGCACGTGGTTGTCCATCTTGGTGCCTCTGCCTATGACAGTGTCGCTGGTGACTCCGATGTCGATGGCGCACAGAGCTCCGATCTCGACGTCGTCCTCAATAACCACACGACCGCATGACTCGAACTTCACCTGACGGTCCTTGCCGCGATGCTGGAAATAACAAGCATCGGCAGCTAACACCGAACCGCTGTTGATGATGACGTTGTCACCGATGACAGTCCAGTTGTTGATGGTCACGTTGGCATGGATGATGCAGTTTTTGCCGATTTTCACGTGATCTGCCACGAACGCACCCGGCTCGATGATGGTGCCCTCGCCTATCTCGGCTTTAGGACTCACCATACATGATGCCGGCTCGAAACGACGGTACGACAAGATGACCTTGTTGAACGCGTCGAACGGACAGTCGTGGACGATGAGAGTCTTTCCCTTCGGGCACTCGACGTCAGCAGTGTTGATGATGACGACAGTGGCTGCGGAGTTCAGCACTCTCTGGTAATATTTAGGATGATCGACGAAAGTGATGTCGCCAGCCTCAACCTCATGAAGCTCGTTGAGCCCCGTGATGACTTGATTCTGGTCGCCGATAATCTTGGAAGCACCAATAAAATCAGCGATACACTTTACTGTCGTTGCTGGTTCAATTCTCATATTATTCTCTTACTCTTTCTGCGTACTCACCGGTACGTGTGTCAATTCTAATCTTGTCGCCAGTGTTGATGAACAGAGGAACTCTGACCTTAGCACCTGTCTCAACGATAGCCTCTTTCATGGCGTTTGTAGCTGTGTTGCCCTTTTCGCCTGGCTCTGTATAAGTCACCTCGAGGACAGTCTTCACTGGAAGTTCAGCAAAGAGGACTGTGTCGGTCGATGTGTCGAAGATAACGTCGCAAACGTCGCTTTCCTTGAGGAAATCAACACCCGTAATAAGATCTTTCATAAGAGGGATCTGCTCGTAGTCTTCCTGATTCATGAAAATGTAATCTTCACCTTCCTTGTAAAGATACTGATACTGACGATGTTCAACGCGAACGTCTTCAAGTTTTTCACCGATATCGAAACGGCGCTCCAAAGTACGGCCGTCAACTACGCTCTTCAGCTTGATACGCATGATAGTGTTACCTTTGCCCGGCTTCACATGCTGGAAATCGACGCAAAAATAAAGTTTACCATCCATTCTGATGCAGCTTCCAATCTTAATGTCTTGTGAGTTAATCATATTACGTAAATTTTAAATTATTCAAAAATCGGCGCAAATATACAAAATATTTTTTAATTAATAACAATATCTTTTAAAATTTCCTTCTCTACCTTTGAATTCAACTTCTTCAACAACATCGACTTGGCGTAAAGAAGCTCGTTTTTCAGCGAATCGGCATCAACTTTTACGTAAAAAATGCCGTTTTTTATGCTGGTATGCAAGGTATGAGCCGCAATGAAATCACCGACGACGTCATTCCATGAATTCAAAATGGTATGCTCGTCCAATGCGTTATCCCGATGATTATCATGATAAAACGCCTTTATCGCATCGCCCAATGTAGTCAAATTCGGATCACTCATCGCTACTTACCCTTCCTTTTTCAACTTCAAAAATCTTATGATTTCCATCGATGTTATCCAAAAGATATTGAATCCTTTGTCGTTGAGTATCAGTGATAAACACCTGTCCAAAATAGTCGTTTCCAACCAGTTTCACGAGCTGTGCCACACGATTGTCGTCCAACTTATCGAAGATGTCGTCCAAAAGCAAAATCGGCTTAAAACCAATTTTCTGATAGTTAAAATCGAATTGCGCCAGCTTCACCGCCACAACAAACGACTTCTGCTGTCCCTGCGAACCGAATTTCTTAACTTGGTGATTATCAATAAGAAATATCAAATCATCTTTATGTATTCCGACGTTGGTATACGACGAATATCTGTCCTTCTCCTGGCTATCCTGCAGAAGCTGCTCCATCGGCTTGTCGTGAAGCGCACTTTCATAAACGATGTCGACCTTCTCGGTCGTACCCGAAACAATGTCGTAATATTTCTGGAAGATAGGCATGAAATCCTTCAGAAATGCCTTTCTTTTCTCGTAAATCGGAGTTGCATAACGAATCAGCTGCTCATCCCAAAGCGCCAGCAGATTGGCATCGAAATAACGATTCTCCCAGAATTGCTTCAGTTGGGTGTTGCGCTGCGCCAAAACCTTGTTGTACTGCAGCAAATCGCCGAGATACACCGAGTCGAACTGCGATATGACTCCATCGATGAATTTCCTGCGCAAATCGCTGCCATCGTTAATCAAATCGCGGTCATAAGGCGAAATCATCACCATCGGAATCTTCCCGATATGGTCGGCAAGGCGCTCATACTCTTTTTTATTGCATTTAAACGATTTTTTCGTCGCTTCCTTCTGAACACATGAGATGGTCTCCGTTTCGTCGTTATCGGTTACAAAATCGCCGTGGATGGCAAAGAAATCCTCGTCATGACGAATGTTTTGCTTGTCGGTGGTCGTAAAATAGCTTTTGCAGAATGCGAGATAGTAAATGGCATCGAGTATGTTGGTCTTGCCCGCTCCGTTAAGACCTACGAAGCAGTTGATTTTCTCAGAAAACTGCAGGTCGGCCGACTCACAGTTCTTGAAATTCGTCAACTTTAACTCTTTGAGAAACATTTACTTATCTATTTTTGCAAAAACGGTCCAGATTTGTCGAAATGGTAATATAATTCGGCGAACCGTAGATGTGCATTTCCGATCTTGAATAGTTGATGCTGAGCTTCCAGATGTTCACCCCCACGCCGTACGAAAATCCGCACATTCCCTTTCTTGTGGGCGTCTTGAGGTTTTGTCTCATCCCGTAGTTGTATGCCGCGCGCAGCACCAGGTTCTTCCCGATGTAAATCTCGCCGCCAAACACAACATGTCGCATCAGATTGTCAGCGAACTTGGCGGCGCCCGACTTCTGCTTCTTTGTGCCTGTTATCGGATCGTAATTGCCTTCCAAATCAAGCGGGTCCTCATACGTTAAATCCCATTTCTGAACGTTTTCGTAGACGATGCTGAACAGGAACGGCACATGCTCCAATCGCTTGGAAACTCCAGCCGACAAACGGAATGGCAACTTGTTGCGGTCGCCTTCAAAGTTGGAATACAGCTCATAGCCGACATTTCGTGCCGTAGCCGAAAACATCCAGCCGGCTTCAGTCCTGTAGCTGCCCGCCACGTCGACCGCAACAGCGAATGTCTTATAGCGTTCGTACTGGATTCCGGCGAACTTCACGTTGGCACCTATGCTCCAGTTCGGAGTGAGCTGTCTGCCCCAGCCTATCATCACGTTGAAATCGGCGGGCGAAAACGTGCTACCGTCAACATTTCCTTGCTCATCGGCATATTTCATATTACCGTAGCTGTGATACATCACAGAGCCCGCAAAAGTGCCGATTTTATCGAATGTGCGGCCATATTGTACCATAGCGTGACTGATATCAGCGTAATAGTTGACATACGAAAGCACAAGGTCGTTGTGCATCTCGCTGTTTATCAAGGCAGGATTGTAGATTCCTAGTTCCATGTCGTTGTCGTAGATCGACAGGTCGGTGTTGCCCAAAGCCGCCACCCTCGCCGAACTCGTCATATCGAGAAAACCGTATGCACCATTCGACGTTTGTCCTTGAATATCAACGACAAACAACGTCAATAGGAATGATATACACAGTAGTCTCTTCATATGTTTAATTGTCAACAGCCAATGGCCAAAAGCCAAAGTTTACTTTTCAAGCAAGCCAAGGCCTTTTTTATTGATACTTCCAGCCTCGTTGAGCTTTTTCGCCAGCTTATCGAGAATTCCATTGACGAAAAACTTACTCTTCGGAGTGCTGAAATACTTCGATATTTCGATATATTCGTTCATAGTGACCTTCACCGGGATGAATGGGAAGCACACAAACTCGGTGAGAGCCATCTTCAGTATTATCATGTCCATCAAGCAGATACGCTCTTTCTCCCAGTTGTTGGTATTGTCGCCGATAAGCTTGCCAAACTCCTCATCGTGATTGATTGTCTCACGGAACAAATCCTGGATAAACTTCTCGTCGGCATTGGCCTCAGCGGTATCAGCCTTGTAAATAGAAGGAAGCATGGTGTCGACATCAAATTTCTTCATCTCAGTAAAGAAATTGATGAGCATTGAGCTAACTAAATGATAATCATCGCAGAAATAGATACTCTTGTCTTCGTAGAAGTCCTGCAAAACGTCCAAATCGGCGAAATATTTCGTAATCATCTCGACGATGAACTTACGGTCGGCCGCGAAAGTATCGGTCTTATCGACCATATATTTCTTGTATTCCGGCGTCTCGCGCATCATGGTGTAGTATTTCTTCACCACTTCCTGCGGGTCATCAGCCCAGTTGATCTTCAGCGCAGCCTCGTGTTTCTTGAAATCGACATTGTCTTCGATGAGGTTAAGCAGACGGTTGTTGACATACTTCATATTCGGATGCAAATCCTCGTATGTCGGAATGTATTTGTGCTTGTTTTCGGTGATCTTATTCTCCGCAAAGCGTTTAGTTTCAACGAGAAACGACAGTTGCCAAATGAAAAGCTCATACAGTTTGTCGACGCTCTCAAGCAGATTTTTAATTCCGTTTCCGATGTTGGTCTCGCCCGACTCGATATACGCGTAGAGCGCTTGTAACACCTTGATTCTCAAAAACCTTCTGTTTAACATAAATCTTATTTTAAATAAAAATTTGAGTTTGCAAAGATACAAAAATTATCGTTTCAGCAACATCCTGAATAAGATATTGAAATCTTTCAGGACGGTGTAATCGCGTGCGTACATCACATTCAGACGGTTACGCGCCTCGTCGTCAAGCTCATCATTGATGACTGACGCCGGGTTGTATATCCCCTTTTTAATCTCCGGAAGTCGTTGACCGTCAGTGACTTGCGTCGGACAATAGCCCACCCATGAATATCTTCCGAAGAGAACTCTGAAGCAATCGCAGAAGAATTTTCCCGGTCGACGGATAAACCATGCCACAAATATCCAGAAAATGATTCCGCAGAACGACACCGAGAAGTCTAAAAGGCCTTTCTTACGTCTGTTCGGAACAGTGTTAATCGTACGAATATCAACGGTATAAAGGTCTCCGCGCGTGTTGATGGAATTACTTCCGATGATCGACAAGGTATCGACAGGCGCAATCTTGTAATCGAGCTTGCTGGCATGCCATTCGACCATCTTATCGATGATTTCCTGATGGGTGATGTCTTTCGAGCAGAAAATTATCTCTGTAATCTTGTAGATGCCAATGATATCAGGCACTTGCGCGATATTTCCAAGATAATTTTCAGGAATTTCGTTATTATTATTCGGGGCCACCAAACCGATGAAGTCAGGCTTGATGGATGTGCTCTTCAGAAGCTGCTCAACACGCTTCGTTTCGTCGGAATTACCTATCACTAAGAAGCGTTTTTTTGCATTTCTACCATATTGAAAATCAGCGAGTTTAAGCAGATAACCTAAAGTTCTACTTGAAGTCATCTGAAGCGCCATCCAAATCGTTCCGAAGAGTATCAAAGCTCTCGAAAAACGAAGACTTGTCGGCAGCAAAGCGTAAAGCATAAGGATAAGGATGCTGCCAACCATGATTCCGCCTGTTGCAGGAGCTATTCGGTATGGCTTGTCGTAACCGCCAGTGAAATAAGCTGTTGTCAGCCATATCAAGATGTAAACCGGCAAGATTATCGTAAATAACGGCGTTATCGGATACGATCCTACCCCGTCGTAAATCATGTAATGTCCCCAGAAATAGCTGATTGCGGCGAGTCCGGAGTAGCCAAGCACAACATCGGTAAACGGCATGTAGGCCTTGCGGAAGAATTGCGACATCAGCGCAAGGAAAGCCCTGAAATATATGGCGAAGTTGATAAAAAACGAGAACAGCCGCGCACGATTCTTGGCAAAATGTTTCTTTGCAAAAATCTCCATCGCCTTGTAGAACACCAACACGTAGTTTACGCTGGTTTTCTTGGTACTTTCGCCCTTGTAGTGAATGATGCGCGTCTCGGGGAAATAGTAGTTCTTATATCCCGCCAAGGTGATGCGGTACGAGAGGTCGATATCCTCGCCGTACATAAAGAACGTCTCGTCGAGAAGTCCACATTTATCAAGGGTTTCGCGACGCATGAGCATGTAAGCGCCAGCCAAAATATCGACTGCGTTGACTTCATCCACAGGTAGGTATCCGAGATGATATTTCGAAAAACGTTTCGAATGCGGAAACAGCTTGGAAAGCCCGAAAATCTTATAGAAAGCCGTCATCGGGGTCGGCAGTCCGCGTTTCGATTCAGGCAGGAACTGACCTTTGCCGTCGACCATCTTCACGCCCAGACCGCCAGCATCGGGATGCGAATCCATGAATGCCAAGCATTTGCTGAAGGTGTCGTCTTCGACCACGGTGTCGGGATTCAGCAGCAGGACGTACTCCCCTGTCGAGATTCGGATAGCCTGGTTGTTGGCCTTTGCGAAGCCGACATTGTCTTTATTTGCTATGACTTTCACCTCGGGGAACTTCGCCGCGAGCATCTTCAGCGAGCCGTCGACCGAGTTGTTGTCGACCACAAACACTTCACCTTCAATGCCTTGCATGGCGCGACGCACCGAATAGAGGCATTGTTCGAGGAAATGCTCTACGTTGTAGTTGACTATGACGACCGACAGTTTCATATATTAGTACAAACTGCAAAGATACGCAAAATATTATTGCAACGATTTTTTATTTTATAAAATAATTTCGTTATCTTTGCGCTTTATTTGGTGAATGGACTTGAACAGAACGATACGGTTTGGAGTTATGCTCGACGGCTGCGCCGTCGAGCAATGGCAACTTGACACCGTTAAAATGTTGATAGACAACGGTATAGAGTTAGCACTGGTTATAAAAAATGGCGACCAGTCGAAGCCCTACAAGTCGTTCTGGGATAAAGTTTGTCGCTACCCCTACCGCCAGATTTTATTCCGCATCTGGCATCGTTATTGGTTTAAACCCGAAGCGAAAAAACGCATCGATTGGTCGAATGGGGCGGTTGAAATGACGGTTCAACCAATAATTAAAGGCCATTCCACCTATTTCCCCGATTCCGATATTGAAAAAATCAAGTCGTTTGACCTCGACTTCATCCTTCGTTTCGGTTTCGACATCATCCGCGGTGAAGTTTTAAAGGCGGCGCGTTATGGAATTTGGTCGTATCATCATGACGATGAACGCGTTGTGCGCGGCGGTCCTCCCGGATTTTGGGAGTTTATGCGTAAGATTCCGGCCAACGGCGTCATACTTCAGCAGCTCACTGATGAGTTAGATAAAGGATTGATAATCAAACGATTACAATTCGACACAATATTACATTCATACAAAGCCCATCTGAACAGGCTATTGCTTGAATCGGAGTGTTTGCCTCTGCAGGCATGTAAAGACTTGATGGTCAACGGAAAACTCGAGCCTGAGCTGTCGCAGTCGAAAGCCCCGATTATGCATCCGCCGAAGAATTGCCAGATGCTGAAATACTTCTGGCTGTGCTTCTGGCGCAAGGTGGCATATCACTGGAATTACCTGTTCCGACAGGAGGATTGGAACGTCGGCTACTACACCACTCCGACCGATATCCATTGGCTTAAGCCGCCGAAATCGGACTATTTCGCCGATCCGTTTATCATTTCGGATAACAGCGACACTTATCTGTTTTTCGAGTGGTTCTCCAACAAAAACGGCAAAGCTGATCTGGCAGTGGCCAAAAAATCGGAAAACTTCGAGATTTATCACAAGATAACTGATTTCCCGGAGCATCGCTCCTACCCTTATATTTTTGATTATCAAGGACAAATATACTGCATCCCGGAGGCAAATCAAACCGGCAAGGTATCGTTATATCGTTTTGAAAACGACCGTTTGACGTTCGATTGCGACCTTTTGCAAGGCAAATATGTAGACACAACATTGTTCATTCACGACGGCAAGTTTTACCTGTTTACCACGCCACAAGCGAATCCTCACACCCATCTATTAATATTCGTTGCCGACGATTTGCGCGGCCCTTATCGTCCGCATTTCAACAACCCGGTGAAGGTCGACTGCAGCAACTCCCGCATGGCCGGAAAGATACAAAATATCGACGGAGATTTGGTTCGTCCGGCTCAAAACAGCACTATTCACTATGGTTCAAGTATTACTTTAAATAAGATAGTTCAATTATCTGAATATCAATTTGTTGAAGAGACATTCAAAGAGATAAAACCATTCGAAAACACGCCGTATAACAAAGGCATCCACACCATCAACAGCGATGGCGGAATAACGGTGTTCGACGCCAAGAAATTCACGTTCACCTGGCAAGGATTTAAGCAGCAACTGCGACAGCGTTTCAAAACCAATAACCTATAACCAATAAACATTACAATGATTAAGAAGATCTTCGGTACATTCGGCACTCGCGCTCTCAACGCCATCTGCAACTTCGTGACGTTGTGGTTTGGCACGCATTATCTCGGTGCGGAGGCCTGGGGCGTAGGCGGCATAGTGCTTCTCGATGTGTCGATTCTCCTTATCGGCGTTGAGTTTCTGGCAGGAAGCGGACTCATCTACTTCACTCCAAGGAAATCTTATCGCACTTTGTTTAAGATTTCTTACATCTGGAGCCTTCTCATCGTAGCGTTTTATGCGCTTCTGTTTTATCTCTGCTCGTTCATTCCATCAGGTTTTGCTCAGCATTTCACAAAGTTCTTTGGCGAAAACGCCGAGTTTATCCCTCAAGGTTATCATCTGCTGGTGCTGCTCCTTGTTTTCATGTACAGCTTGCATAACTTCAACATGGCCACCCTACTCGGAAAAGAGCGCGTAGGGACGAATAACATATTGTTTATCATACAGTTTGTAACACAGATGAGCTCGATGCTGTTCTACATCTTCGTGCTCGACATCCGCGATGCAAACGCCTTTGTATACTCATTACTTACCGGCTACACCGTCGGCTATCTCTGCGGCTTGACGCAAATCTGGCCTTACCTTCAGGAAAAAGGTAACGACTCGATGCGCGAGACCATTCGCGAGATGTTCAAATTCGGTACCATCATCCAGCTTTCAACCCTTGTCTCGATGCTCAACAAACGTCTTAGCTTCTTGATTATCAGAGGTTTCTGGGGCGACGCGAAGGTCGGAGTGTATAACGCGGCTTCGCAGGTTGCCGAAGCACCGAAAGTAATAGGAATGAGCATCGCCATGGTGCAGTTTTCGAAGATCAGTAACCTGACAGACAATGAGTTAGCGGCAAAAATCACTATGCAGCTCCTGAAAGCCGCCATGATTCTGACCGCCATCTGCATATCCATCGTCTGTATCATCCCAACCAGCGTCTATTCCTGGCTCTTCACCACCAATTTCGCCGAGATGCGCGTGGCGATGATCGCCCTGGCTCCAGGCATCGTCTTCATAGCGGCAAATATGGTGTTTTGCCATTATTTCTCAGGGGTTAACCTGCCGAAACACAACCTTTACGGCGCCTTGGTCGGACTGGCAGTCACAATCCCTTCACTGTACCTCTTGATTCCTCCTTTAGGAATGATTGGCGCAGGTATCTCAGCATCGTTAACTCATTTAGCCACAATCACTTATCAGTGGATTGTATTCAAAAAAATCAATAAAATCTCCGCCAAGGAATTGCTTGTGACAAAAGAAGATGTGAGACTCCTCATTTCTGAAATAAAAAACCTCTTCTAAATTAGTAAAAAACTTTTTCAATTTAGTTTTGTGTTTTCAATATTATTTTTGTAATTTTGCAAAAAGTATTATTTGAGAAAATGGCGGAAGAAATTATTGACGATAACGTATTGGAAGACAACGAGTTAGATTTTACCACTAATGTAAATCAGGTTGATTATAATGACGATGCTATTCAGCATCTGTCGTGGAATGAGCATATCCGTAAACGTCTGGGAATGTACATCGGCAAGGCTGGCGACGGCTCGGCTCACGACGACGGCATCTATATCCTTTTGAAGGAAATCATCGACAACAGTATCGACGAGTTCAACATGGGCGCCGGAAAGGTCATCGAAGTCGACATCAACGACGGCAAGGTGCACGTGCGCGACTACGGCCGTGGCATTCCTCTCGCCTCTCTCAAAGACTGTATGGGACAGATGAACACCGGCGGTAAGTACAACACCGGGGCGTTTAAGAAAGCTGTGGGTTTGAACGGCGTCGGCGCTAAAGCCACCAACGCAGCATCGTCGTATTTCCGCGCACAGTCGTTCCGCGACGGCATGACGAAGATTGTAGAGTTCTCGAAGGGCGAACCTCTGTCGGAGTCGGAAATCATCCCTACCGACCAGAAAAACGGCACCGACATCACCTTCGTGCCCGATGCCGAGTTGTTTGGAAACTACCATTTCCTTATGGAATACGTCGACGAGATGATTTGGAACTACGCATTCCTCAACAGCGGACTTTCTTTGATTCTCAACGGACAGAAATATCAGGCTAAAAACGGCCTCCTCGACCTGCTGACACGTAAGATCGGCAAGCTCGAGACCTGCGCCTACCCTATCATTCACATCAAAGAAGGCGATTTTGAATGCGCCTTCACCCATTCCAACGTCACGTCGAACGAAGAGTATTTCTCGTTTGCCAACGGCCAGTACAACCCTCTCGGCGGCACTCATCTCAACGTGTTCCGCGAGGCTATCGCCAAGACTATCAGAGAATTCTATAACAAAGAATACGAGACATCCGACATCCGCAGTGCTTTTGTGGCTGCCATCTCGATAAAGGTCGACAACCCTGAGTTTGAAGGTCAGACCAAGACCAAATTCTCGTCGAACTATATGGATAAAGACAGCGAGACGACCATCAGGGCTTACATCACCGACATCATCAAGAGGCATTTCGACAAGTTTTTGCACATGAACAGCGATGTGGCCGAAGCCTTGATGCGTAAGATCATCCAGAATGAGAAGGAACGCAAAGGCATGGCCAACATCAAGAAACTCGCCCGCGAGAGTGCCAAGAAAGTCAGCCTGAATAACCGCAAGCTCCGCGACTGTCGCATTCACTACAACACCAACCACGAGAAGCGTCTCGAGTCGACGTTGTTCATCACCGAGGGCGACAGTGCATCGGGCAGCATCACCAAGAGCCGCGACGCTCAGACACAGGCAGTGTTCAGCTTGCGTGGAAAACCGCTCAACTGCTACGGTTTGACGAAGAAAATCGTTTACGAAAACGAGGAATTCAACCTTTTGCAGGCAGCTTTGAATATCGACGAATCGATTGAAAATCTTAGATATAACAACATCGTCATCGCCACCGATGCTGATGTCGACGGCATGCACATCCGACTGCTGATGCTCACCTTCTTCCTACAGTTCTACCCCGACGTGGTTCGCGGCGGGCACCTGTATATACTGCAGACTCCGTTGTTCCGCGTGAGAAACAAGAAAGAGACCCGTTATTGCTACACCGACGAGGAACGTGTCGATGCCATCAAGTCTCTCGGCGCACATCCCGAAATCACACGATTTAAAGGTCTTGGCGAGATCTCACCCGACGAGTTCAGCTATTTCATCGGTCCGAACATGCGCCTCGAGCCTATCATCCTGCGCCACGACATGACGATTCCGGAGTTGTTGAAGTATTACATGGGAAAGAACACCGACCAACGTCAAAAGTTCATCATCGACAACCTTCGTGTTGAAGACGACTCGAATATCGATAAGCTGGAGTAAAACCCGCCCCGCGATTCGGGCCGGGCCCACCCGCCGCAGAGCGACGTTGGAGCGAAGCCTTTAATAGCGACAGCATTATGAGCCCTCACTTCAATAACCAATAACCTATAACCAATAACCTTTATGAAGAAATTTCGTCACAAAATTTCCGAATTTCATCCCAAATAGACGATTTTCGTCACAAAAACGGCAATTTCGTCACAATTTTACCGAAATTCGTCACAAAAATGAGATGGTGTTAAAAGAGCATTGGGTGGTGTATTGAATGTGCTTCATATATTTATTCAACTCCCAATCTTTTAAGTGATTCTTTAGCCTCTGTATAGCCTTGAGCAGCAGATAGTTTGTATAATTCAATAGCTTTGTCTATATTTCTATCAACACCAAGACCATTTTCATACATACCTGCTAAATTATTCTGCCCTCCAGCATCCCCTTGATCTGCAGCCTTACTGTACCACTTAACAGCTTCTACATCACTAACTTCAACACCATTACCTTTTTCATACATATAGCCCACATTTACTTGAGCCTGTGGAACACCTTGTTCTGCCGCTTTGTTAAACCATTTGAACGCTTCTTTATAATCTATTTCTACTCCCCAGCCATTGTCAAAAATGACTCCAAGATTAAATTGTGCATTTGCGTTACCAGAATTTGCAGCAAGACCATACCATTTTAATGCTTCTTCATAGTTTTTTTCAACGCCAATACCCTTACCATACATATAACCTAATTTAATTTGCCCATCAATATCACCAAGAGTTGCTGATTTGCGATACCAATTAGCAGATTCTGACAAATTCTTTTTGACACCATATCCATAATAATACATGAATGCAAGCAAATTCTGAAAATTAGAATTTCCGCTTTCAGCTAATCTTTTCACAATTGGAAGCGCAGCAGAATATTTCTTAATTCTTTCATCATCATCATTATTATCTGTCGCTTGAATATCAGAAATACTGATATCATTTATTTTATCATTCTTATTAGAAATGTTACGAATATTATCAATCTCTTGTATGATAGATTCCTGTTTGTCAAATAACTCTTTCAAACTGATATCATGCTCTTTTATCTTAGTATAAAATCTATTTAATTCCTCTTTTACTATATTCTGTACCTCTGCTTTTGAAGACTCTTTTAATTCTTTAGAATACTCTTTTAGTTTTTCTTTGTTTTCCTCAGCTATATTCTCTATACGTTTTTCATATTGTCTATTTATTACAAATGGGAATACCACACATAACAAGCCAAATACTAATGCAAGCCACCCATATAGAGACGACATATGGGAATCATGTTCTGTTAAATAATTATTTTGTTGTGCAATATATGTATCCAAATTTTTTCGAGCAGCTTCTTCAACCATTAGTTTTATTACTGCACTTTGATTTTTAAACACATTATCTTTTTCTAATGCAGAAATTATTGAATCATAATGGTTTCGTTCGACACTAATTATACTATCAACTTGATTGCAAGTATATGTTTTTTCTTTTATATGATTTGCATAAGCCTGATTACTAAAAGAAACAAACAATAAAACTATAATATTGAATGTTAGTTTTATCTTTTTCATATATGGATTATTATATTTGACAACAATTTATATTTATTCTCCCATTATCTGTTTTTCAACTTCTTTTTTTGCTTTGTCAAAACCCTCTTCAGCCTCTTTTCTTAATGATGCAGCTTTATCTCGAATGGCTTGTATTTCAGTAATTATCTCATCTTGTTGTTGTATGTCGATTTCCGGGATCCAAAGCTCTCCTAAATCTGATGGATAAACGTGAGGCTGCCCTGCCCCTTGCTGCAATAAATAAATATGCTTCTGTTGAGCTTTCAGAACCTCAAAAATATACTTAGTACGAAATCTGTTTTCGTCGTAAGACTTAATGACACTGCAATCTGAGGCAAAAATAGGTTCATCATGATACCAAACAAAACCTGAATATGCCCCTGAAGCACTAACAGTTATAACATTACCATTGTGGTTGAAAATATTGTGACAGTATGGGCTTGTTTGACCACCAGCAATTACGGGATATGGGCCATCAATTATTTCATCACTAGTAATCGCCTGCCCTTTTACGATTGACGCAATACGCCTCAACTGTATATTGGGAAATTTTTCACTTTTTGCTTTATCGCCCAAGTACAAAACTTTAACAGGATCCATACGTCCACCAGCTATTCCCCTGAAAGAGGTTTTGAATACCCTATTATTTATTGAATTACTTATTGTAGGCAGCTTGATTCCAAGCTTGTTTAAAAGATAATTCTCTATACCATCGATTAATTGCTGTGATTCTTTATTCTTTTGTTTTTTATTATTGATGATAGAATTGTATTGATCAATAATCTTGTTTTGTATATTATTATTTGGAATCTTTGGTATCATTAACTTGCCAATCCTATCTAATCCTATTTTGGGGATAGTGGTCTGGATGTAATTTAATTCCATCTGTTTTTGTAAAATTGGCATTTGAAGCATAATAGCAATATACTCTGGCAATACACTATTATTACCAACAACAAGTTTGGCGCAATTTTCCGTTAAAATTATGTTTTTATTTATTGGCAGGTGCTTTGCTAGATAAACCTTGCCTATGGTTCCAGCAATCGAAACAGTGATATCACCTTCATTTAACTGATATCGCTTTAAAATATTATAAACTTTATCATCAATAAATTTTAATTGCTTAAAATCAACGAAACTGTCATCCATGATATCAGAAACTCTTAAATATTGATGCGATGTTTCATTGTTACAATAATCCATTCCTTTCGGAATTCGTTTTCCTCCTTTAATTGAAACGACACTTCCTAGACGAACGAAGCCTGTGAAATCAAATCTTTCCTTGTGGTAAATCGCATCAAACCTTTCTTGGATTTTTGCTTTATTTACAAGAAAAATTTTCTTTTTATCAATATGTTCAGGAACTTGATAGCTCATAATGTTGCAATAAACTTCTTTAATTCTTCACCAATCATATCCAACTCGTTAACTGCCGTTTTCTTGCCTGTGGCATCATATCCTATTTCTTCGGCAATTGCCATAAAAATAGGATAATCTTTAAGCTTTTTCTGCTTTCTCTGTTGGTATTCACCAATGAGTTTCTCTCTCAATTCATCGGTTTTATTTGAGTATTCGGCGAGCAAATCAGCATTCCATGATTTAAATTCTTCTGTTTGTTTAGCTGCAGTTGCAGATATCCCGTTCTTATCTTTGATCTCATCAACTTTGCATTTCTGTTTTTGCTTAATTTCATTATCCCACAGCAAACGTTGGGCAATATAATCATATTCTTTTAGAATATCTGTTTTAATCTCTTTTTTGGCAGCAACAAGTTTGTCTGTTTTTTCCTCGTTCCATTTTTGTAGGAAAAGTACAGAACTCTTAACACCAGCACCATTAGAAGCAAATGCTGTTTGAGGCATACTAACAACTGCAACTATTCTGAACCAGTCTTCAATTTGATTTCTAACATATTGTAAGCTGCTATTAGTGAGTATGCCATCAGGAAGAACTATTGCCAAGAATCCTCCGGGACGCAAGAATTTATAATCTTGTTCGATAAACAGAATCTCTGTGTTTTGGTTTTCACGGAAGGTCTCGGGTTTTGTTTGAACAGCCAACCAATCTTCATCCTTTTTACCTAATTGATAAGTTTTGAGGTATGCTTTTTCAGTTTGACGCACAATATTACCGAATGGTGGATTTGTAATGATGTAATCAAATGTTCCATATTCAAAACCTCTATTTCCTGTGCGATTATAAATTTCTTTATCACTAATCAAACCGTCGGATGTTATTACATTAGTGTGTCCGTCATCATGAATAATCATATTCATCTTGGCGACACGCGATATTTGTTCGCTAATCTCTATTCCGTACAAATTGTTTTCGGCGAAACTATGCCAATAAGCGTACCAACGGGTATATTGGCCTACATTGGTTTGATAATCAGGGAATATTTCGGCTGCTTTATTTCTAATTTTATTCAATGCATAAAGTAAAAATCCACCACTGCCACAAGATGTGTCAAGAACTTTATTGTCATGATTTATGGGCAATGCATCAACAATGAACTTTACTATTGGACGAGGTGTGAAATATTGTCCGAAATTACCACGGAAGAAGGAACCCATAAATGTTTCAAAAGCCCTTCCTTTACTGTCAAGGTCAGTATCGGAAAGATTAATGCTTTCCAGGTAACCTACCACAGTTCTTATTTTTTCAGGAGACAATCTTATGTCATCTCTAAAAACCTCCGCATCTTTTTTGCGACCTTCTTCATATAAAGCCTTTATTCTTTTATAAAGGCTCTCATTTTCCATTTGTCTTCGCTTATATTCATCTTTCTCAGCATTTCTATCAATCGTAATGATTTGAAAATCATAAGGATCACCCATTATTCTCGGCTTCTTCTCATCCCAAATTTTACAAAAGATTAGCTTATCCAATTCATCAAATGCCTCTGATGGATTAAGTTGTCCGCCAGCCCATAAAGCATCGTGAGCTTGTTTAAAACGTTTTGTTAATTCAGATTGATCAATTGCCGATAAATCAAAGAATTTTTGTTTCCCCTTTTCTTCAATCAAATAATCTGCAGCATACACATACTTGTATGAGGAAATGGTAGAAACGCCATATTGAGGAATATCAGGGAGTTGGATACGTGTGTTTTGTTGCTTGTCAACTTCAAAATACTCATTCTTTATTCCGGAAGTTACCCAAACATATTTAATATCTGATGGCAAAGCATAAGCGTAACTATAAGCTTGTTCTATGGCTTGCTGAAATTCGGCCTCACTCACTTCTTGACGTTTGCATTCTACCAGTATATAAGGTTCTAAGCATTCATCATCTTTATAAACAACAATATCAGCCTCTTTTATTTCACGTCCCATTGTCACCTGAACATATTGTTTGACGCGTTTAGCGCTATAATTATACATAATCACAAGCTTCAAATATGTTTCAGCTTGAACTTTTTCTTCCGGATTGTTATAATTTCTTGTTTTATTTTGTTCAAGGTAAACAATCTGACTTTCGTCGTCAGAGATTTTAATCAGTCCTTTTTCGTAACCTTCTTTTATAAGTTGTTCGATGGTTGTTGATGTTACCATATCTTGATAAACTATTTCTTAAAAATTCTCTTCAATATATTTTTTCAATTAATCATAATCTTAATAATTCACCCGGTCTTCCTTAAAACTCGGATTGGTCAGGATATACACGTATCCTTGTTTTGCTTCATCAGCCATATATGTTATTTTGTTTTACCCTACAAAAATAAACAAAAAATCACACAACTTTTAATTATTATTTTAACAATGTAAAAAATTTTTAACAAAACTTGCATTTTTATGAAAGAAATGTAAACAAAATTTTACAATTAAATCCTTGACACATAATGATTTATGATGTAATTTTGCAGCCAGAGAATTCACTGGGTTTTGAAACCTTTTAAAAATAATAAAAAAATGGATAAACAGCAACACAACAATTATCTTGAATGGCTTGGTGATATCAAGCAGCGTATTCTTAGCGCCCAATACGAGGCAATGAAGACAGTTAATACAACTGTTATAAACTTATATTGGGAAATAGGTCGCTCAATTGCCGAAAAACAAGCCAACGGCTGGGGAAAATCGGTGGTCGAACAACTATCACAAGACATTCAAATTGAGTTTCCTGGAATAAAAGGATTCGGCACATCAAATCTTTGGTATATGTCGCAATTCTATGTGGAATACAGCTCTGACAAAAATCTCCAACCGCTCGTTGGAGAAATAAGCTGGGCAAAGCATTTGGCAATTATGACCAAATGCAAAGACTCTCAAGAACGTCAGTTTTACATACTTGCAACAAAAAGATTTGGATGGACTAAAAATGTGCTTATCCATCAAATTGAGCTCAAATCATACGAAAAGCATCTTATTGGTCAGACTAATTTTGACAGCACTTTGCCTGAAAGTATTAGAAATCAAGCGACATTAGCCGTAAAAGACGATTATTTTGTCGGATATGGAGATTTGTATGAAAACTATTCAGAACACGAACTCGAGCAAAGCATTATCGAAAACATGCGCTCTTTTCTTGCTGAATTTGGAACAGATGTAATGTTTGCCGGAAGTCAATACAAGCTTGAAGTTGCAGGAAAAGAATATTTTGTAGATATTAT
>Ga0310786_10003124_pt1 | contig 24397 bp, 47 predicted proteins | sample AusTroGonzalo_MG_FD_203881 | JGI IMG/M metagenome (GOLD analysis project Ga0310786, IMG submission 203881) | Bovine rumen microbial communities from tropical cattle in Woodstock, Queensland, Australia - Gonzalo_03 (v2) (version 2) | ecosystem: Host-associated > Mammals > Digestive system >...
TTTGCTAATTCGTCACGGAGAGCAGCTTCATAATCATAATCTTCGGTGGAAAATTCCGCCGGAACGGCACGACCAAATACGCCGTTCATTAATGCATCTAGCTTATTCATAAGTCGCACCTCCATTAAATTCTCATAATCTGATACTTAACGCCCTTTCCGCCGTTAGGTACAGTGTAGTATTTTACGATCTTAGCATAAATGCCAGACTGAGGAGCTGCCTTTACAATTTCTGGAATTGCTTTTGCAGAATCAGCATCAGCGTCAGTGTTTACGCCAGGAATGACATATAGAGGAGTGTTTGCTAGATCTTCTAGTGCTTCCCATAGTTTGTCATCATTAGCGAAATTGCTGGTGCTATACTGTAGGCAGTTAGTGGTTACGGTGTCGCCTACGCCAAGTAGACCAACACGAGGATAATCGCCCTTGATCTTGCGGCCAAAGCGTTGTAGACCATAGTGCATAATATCATATTCTTTTTCAGTGGTATATACAATACCCATTGGGACATCCGTTGCAGCTTCTGGTGGATTAATAGCACCAGCGGCTTTATCAGCAACTACCCACATGCCATTCTCGCATGGAGCAGCCTTAGTGAACGCTTCTCCAAGAGGAGTCTGAGAAACTACCATACCAGTCTTTGGGAAAGCAACCTGGTTTAGTTCGAGGCTGGCGTATAGCTTTTCATCAGGATCACGATGCTGAGCAACTAGATCGCCTTCAACATTAGTAATAGGAAATCTATTGTATGCCATAAGTTATTCCTCCTTAATTCTTGCGATATTTTTCCATAAATAACGCGAATTCATCAACAACAGGTTCTGGTTGAGGAACTACTTTGGTTTCCTCACTGCCAGCCATTTGTTTATTAGCAAACTTAATTGCTAACTTGCTTTCAATCTCATTATAGGAGTATTCAGCAACATGTTCACGCACTTCTGCGAGATCTTCTTCATCTAAATTACCCTCATAACGATTAATTAAAGCGTTTTTGTTTTCTACTTCTAAACGAGCATGTTCAGCTTCATACTTTTCGATTTCACTACGTAAAGTGGCTTCAGTCTCAGACGCGGATGTAATCTGGGCCTCAAGTTCTGCAATACGAGCCTGAGCATTCTCATAATTAGTAGTCATTTCATTTAATTGATTCTGAAGTTCAGCAGCCTGTGCTTCAAAATCTACGGCAGGTTCTTCTGCCGCTGGCTCTTCACCTTCGGGTTCGCCAGCTGGCTCTCCTTCTGGTTCCGCAGCTTCTTCTTCAGCCTTTGGCTCTTCTTCTGGAGTTTCGGCTTCAGGTTCTGCGGCTGGTTCTTCAGCAACAGCTTCTTCTGCGGGAGCTTCTGGCTCCTGTTCCGCCGGCTTTTCTTCGAACGCTTCCGGCGCAGGAGTGGGTTCAGTCTTTACTTCGGGAATGAGTTCTTCTACAGTCATCTGATGTTCCCCTCCTTCGTTTGGTTGTTTTTCAGCCTCTTCGAATCTAGCTTTTACGTCAGCCAGTAAGGAAGAGAACTTTTCAAATTGATTTTCATATGTACCATCATCCCTGGAGAAGAAAGATGATACGGAGAAACATGGTTCATGATCACCAATGATACACAATCCCATGATTTCAGCTTTTGTATAGACAAAATATTCAACACCATTGATATTTGCCCAATCACCCTCAATTGAGTTAATATCAAGTTCCATTGATTGATTTTGTCCAACTACAAAGTTGGCTTCGTTGAAATAGCCTGTAAATAATACTACATTAAATACGGCATAATCACGAGTTACTCCGTCAGAATCAGTAAATGGTAGCCATCCTTCAAAGCTTTTAACATAGCCATAACCATTCGCGAGGGTTGGACCGGTATGTCCTGCCCATTTCTTTGATTCAGGATCAAAGAATCCAACTACTGGAGTTGTACCCCTAGTCGCGCTTGCGATTAACATTTCGGCTACATTATCTTTAATATAGGAACCATTACGATTGCCATACTTTGTAAATACGCCAACTTTTAATTGACTAAAACCGGAAGCGCCTGCAACTGGTTCGGCGGGTGTAATAATTTTAACATTATCAAAATAAATTGGAATGTTACGCTTCATTTTTAACCCTCCTTATCACATTGCTTCAATATTGGCTTGCGTTTTTTCCGATTTTTCATCGTCAGCCAATTCGGGTCTTCCACCCTTATTAGTTATGTCTTTCACTGACGCTGTTGTACTACTATTTTTTTTCGTTGTATTATTTTTTTTGTCAGAATTTTCATTACCAGATTGTGTATAAGATGATAATAATGGAAGCATCTTAACATCAAGATCTAGAAACTCATTTTCAAAATCAATAACACTAATTAAGTTACGCTGTTTTACACCCATAGCTATGCCAGCGCGCATCTTAGAATAACCAAACTATGCGCCTTGTAGATATTGAGCCTAATACTCCTTAATATTAAAAACAGTAGTGGGTAGAATTTCAAAATCAAAAACTAACCCGGTACGGCTAAAGCGAGTATTTATTAAGTATCGAATCCATGTGTCATACATATTCAAGTATTGGCGCATAGTACTTTCGAGTCTCTTAATAACATATCCAAGTGACATACTATTTTCTGGATTAAATAGCAATTCACTAGTACCAAGTGCTTCCCAAGCGTTCTTGGTATATTTCTCTAATCTATTATTAGATTGAGAGGCGGCTGAAGAATCTTGCAAATTCTCTAAGGTGGTATCTCCAAATGTGGTTAATACGTCTACAGTATCTAGGTCTTGTAGCATCGCGGCAACACCATTATGAATCTGCTCAACTTCATCTAATTCAAATACCAAATGTCCATCATTGTCAATTGGCATTTTCTGAATTAATAACTTATATAATTCATTTTCGTCACGCTTTTCTTCTCTTCCTACCGCGTCCTTTAAGTCAGCTAATTCCGGAATAGCGGTAATAAGCTCAGGAGTACTATCTTCTGCAAAGCAGAAGGTAACGCCGCCGGAACTTGCTGGAATCATAACCCATGGGTCTGGGCGTGAATGATTTCTCCAAGCGCGCCATGCTTTCTAAATCACTTCTGGATAATTAAGCAAAGCGGCCTCTCTAATATCATCATTCTTAAAAGCTGTAACAAAATACTAAAGATTAAACTCAAGAACACTTAGGTTATTGAAATCTTTGAAGCGTGTACGACAGTAATCTATAGGTAGATCCTATAACACCACTTTCCCACTATTTTCTTGCAAAATCCCAAAATATATACCGGACTTTAACCATTCACGAGTAATACGGGATAATGTATTCTTAACATCTAAAGCTTCAACAAAACTACAAGCATTATAAAATGCTTTAATAATTTGTGCTTTTGAACCTTTACCAGCTTCATAAATTGGACTTACCATAGTATCATATAGCGGTAAAGCCGCCAAGAAATTAATTGTATTTCTATAGCGAGAATTAGTTCTATAATAATAACGTGATAATTCACGAATCTGAGAAAGTTCGCCAGAACAAATTATATCCTCGATTTGCTCTTTAGTAAAATCATAGCGGCTAACGCCGTTGTAACGGTGCCCACCATAACGGGAGGCATACTCACGAGAATCCATTGGTAAATAGTTTATTCTTCTTGAAACTTTATACACGGATTCAAAACTATGAGGCTTTTTTGTTGGAACTGGAGGATTTTCAATTACTACTTCCTCTGTTGGATTATATTCATTATCCATAAAATTCACCTCCTACTTTTAGGAGTAAAAAAGCCAAACTAACCAATGTTCTTTTTTCTCTTTCTAAAAATTTCTTTATCTTCATAGTATTTTACACGATAAAGCGCATATTCAAGTGCGCTAAAACGGTCTTTTTCGATAGATTTGGAAATTCGTTCTACTTTATATTTATTCTCTACACCAGTAGGCTTTAGGCGCAAATTATTAAGTTCGTCCATTAGGCGTGAAGTCATTTCGTAAGGCATTAAGAATACTCGTCTGTCAAACGCAGTCATCTTCTATCCTTTCTTTGTCTTTAATAACTTATCCTTAACAATACGTTCATGTGCCAAGAATGTAGTAGAACCATTATTTATTGAAGATAGGAAAGCTGAGTTGATTTCATCCTCATTAGAGGATCCGGCTTTAATATCATAAATAATCGCATTATTATGTGGATTTGGCTCATCGGCTTCGGTACGTATTCCCGGCGGTAAATGATGCTCGTCATTAAAGGTATAATATGGCGGGAAAGATTCACCCGTATTCTAGTCAAAAGAAGGTAATACCATAGCATCCATTAAACCAATACCAGGGCCGTTACCGTCGATAACGATTTCGCGCGGTCTATAAAGCTGGATTAATTTTTTAAGGCGTGGTGCCTGTTCTGTAATATAGTTCGCGCCATTAATAACCTCTGTATAAACCACATTCTTCCTGAAACGCTGGTCCCCTGGTAGTACTTTAAGTACCATAATTGCAGTATTGGCATTATAACGGCCAACGTCGCATCCAATTAAATACCAGGCATCTGGATTGCCAGGAGTTACTTTTGCTTCTCTTTCACATTTCAATAAAGAACGATGACGATTTAGGCGGCGAGAGTCTAGCCAAGCTTCTTCGCTATTACCAGTCCAGATTGAAAGATTTTCGCGCGCGAATGATTCTTCACTAACGTTATTAGAATAACGCTGGTCTAACATTGTAGCCTTATCAATTAAGCCATAGTGAAGTGGTACTTCATAGGAGAGGCCCCAGCAGAAATACTCTTTCGGGCGCAATACGGCATTTGTCGCAATCTCAATCAATCTTGAATACATATATACAGTTCTATTAGAAGCTGTAGTAATGAAGGTCTGTGGAGAAGAAGGCTCGTCAACATTTAACGTACCATCTACTTCACGGCGCTTAACGTTAAGTTGCGGCCATAGGATTTCAACGAATGGCTACTCTTCGATTAGAGCGCACTCTTCCCAAATTGCGGCGCAAGCACGCAAACCACGAGAAGTATCTTTAGCAACAACTGTTATGGAACTACCATTCTTAAAGTAAAGTTCATAATAGTTATTACTGGATTTTACACCGGTTTTACCATCATCTGCTCTTGTAGCCAGTTCCTTCTCTAATAGAGGCCAATGACGGAAGAACTGAGCAAACTTATCTTTCGCAATATTAATAACCGTGCCTTTAACATCAGATGCAAGCATTATAGTGGAACCTGGTAGCAATACAGCACGAACGAGCGCACATAAGTAAGCTGTGAAGGATTTAGATGTTGCACGTGTTGCCGTCCAAAAGTGATAACGATAGCGCATAGACGCGCGCAAAGCGATTCGTTGATATGGTAATAAATGAAAGTTCTTTGCGTCTTCCGTATCCTAAATTGCATCTAAAAATAAGTCTGGATACAGAATCCAAAGATTCAAATACTTTGTAAAAAGTTCTTGATTTGTATCAAGAAATTCGCGCGTAAGCGTAATACCTTTCTCAATCGGTATTCCATCTCTTAATACAACCTCACCAAATTCATTCATCTAGGTCCCCTCCTTGCGTCAACTCGGCCGCAAGTTCGTCCCCGCCTTCATAATCAATATCAGCAGTTTCATCTATCTCCAACTTCTCATTTTCAAGTTCTTCTAATCGTTCTGTCATGTTATAGCGCGCACGCTTATCTTCAACTTGTTCCGCAAAGTTACCCTCATTATATACAAGTCGTGCAAGATAATTTTGCATATTTTCCATAAGGAAGTCTATGGAGTCCTGCGGCTCAGTATGCCAGTTTGGATGCCATCCTTTCTTTCCATAATAAACCATTAGTTCGCCAACGGACTCGAAGTCGGCCGCAGATTTTGCATTAGAAGCTGTAAAATTGTATGTCTTAACAATATCATCAGCTTGCTTCATCATCTTTGATACATCGAGGCCCGCGCGCAAGCCTTCCTTAATATGAAGTTGTAATTCACAAAAGTCACGAGCCTTTTCCTAAAGAATCGGCGTTGATACGTTTTGCGTAGCAATAATTTGATTATAGAAGTTGTCGAGCCATAGAAGCTGATCGGGTTTGTAGGCTGCAGACCAAACCATTCTCAAATGCTTCAACTTAGCATCATTAAGCGCTTTAATCTCATCATCAATAGTTCCTTCTTCGCGGGCTTGGCGCCATCTTTCATTTTCGTCTGCCCATCTTAATGGTTCATAGTGGTCATCGTATAGAAGATTAAAATATGCTGTTAACGTATGATCCTTATGTTGCTCATATAACTATGTCCATTTATTGAGGTCAAATGGTAAGTCAAGCCAGCGCATTAGGCGGTCAACTTCACCGAGATTATCCTACTTAATCATTGTCTCAAGACATGGTGTACATATGTAGCAAATACCACCTGGAAAAAATTTGGATGGTGTGGACTGAAAAGCTTCTTGCGGCAAATCGCGTTTACATCTGACGCAGCGTCGGGTCTTTCTTTCTGAGGTCTCCGTCACTGTTAATCACCCCTCTTTTAATGCGGTTGAGGCGGTCGCACTCTTTGCACGTATTGGAAAGCTTATCTTTGTGGGCGTTATTGCGGCTAAAAAATAGGGTGTCGGCTGGTAGTAGGCGGCCGCAATGAATACATTTTTTCCGCTAATCTACCGGGGTTTCGATTTCGAGGCGCGACATCTTTGCAACCTACGCAATCTTTTTCGGCACCTCGCTACTAATAATGGATACAAGGTAGTTTGGAGAGTATTCTGTAGCATACTTCGCGCGCATCTCGTCAAGAATATCGTCGTAAGCCATTCCCTACTTTCTCAAATTAATTAGGAATATACGTAGTTCACTGAAGCCGCACATAGAGACGTACCTATCAAAATCCCATAATAGGGTGCGCCCGTATGTATCAATTTTTTCTTGTAAAGCATCATAAAGTACACAATACTAATTGAGTAATGCGCGAATATGTTTAGGATCCTCCCAATTGAAGGTATGCTCGCATACAATCCATTTAACCTGTAAGGTATCCCCCTCCCCACGCGTCTCGTAGTCTGCGAGATTTTTGGAGATACGGGATGTGTAGGAATGATCTACCCGATTTTTCCAAGTATCGTAGGGAATCCAGTAGAAGGAATCGCCTGTCCAATCGTAGAATTGCGTTTTTGGGTGATCGAGGTTTTGGAAATGCAAAGTAGGTTTCGCGCTATCCTTCAAGTAATATTGGTGTTTGCGAATATCAATTAGGTTATGCTTGAGCTGATATATACGGTAGGGATCAGATACTAAAGTATCATTTTCATTTGGCTAAACCTTGCCCTATGCAACATCCAACATACGTTGCCACCTATCAATAATCTCCCACTACTCGATCATACCAGGTACGTCCGCATCCCCAATATCAATCAACTCACCCGTCTTTTTATCATATTTCGGCTTATTGATGCAGGGTTTGGGCATAGTGTATGATTGGCGCTTGTAGGCGCTACGAAGCTGCTACTCGTCAAAACCCGGAGTTTCCATAATCTCATCCAACGACTGTACCTTATCATCTTTTGTCTTATAACTCTTATATCTCTTATCTTTATCTATTGTTTCGTTTCTCTAAATTGAATTTTTGCCATTCTCATCTTTTCCGTAGAGAATGTAGGATGCCATCTGTTCTAGTTCGGATGGCGAGGGGTCTGTATCGAGCGTATCTAAAATATCTTCTATGGCGCGAAGGCGGTCTATATCACGCTCGATATTAAAATTGAGTGAATACTTCTTTTTCATTGGAGTCTTCCACCTCCTTTACTCCATTATATCATGTTTGGTTTGGGTTTGTCAAATGTTTGTTTTTTGTTTTTTTAAAGGCTTCAAAAATAAAAAAATTGGTGGATGATGGGGAGCGCCGGTTAGTCAAGGCTAACTCGAACGCTAAAAATCCCGAAAGCTACCCCGGGACCTGCGACCTGGGCTGAGCTACTGCTATTTCAGACCAATTCGGGTCCGAGTTAGTCATGACTAACTATCCAAATTTGGGCGCGAGTTAGTCACGACTAACTCTCCCGGTTTCACCGCAGAACAGTGGCGATCAATATATTGGATCAAAGGTAATTGGGCAAAAGGGAAAATAAAATTTTTAGAGAAGCAATGCAACGCAAAAAAAAATCTTCCCCGCTTAGGCGGGGAAGTACCGGGCGAGTGTTCGTTCGTTTGTCAGTTCCGCACCGTTCAGTTTTATCTGAACGTTTTTGCCGTTTATCACCGCATCCGGGCCGATCCAGAAGGGAACAGAGTCTTTCACCCACTGCTCACCGGTGAACCGTTCAGTGATCAGCTTTTCGAACATCTCGCCTTTGTTCCAGTGATCACTGGTCAGCAGGTCAGCCGATCCGAGGAGCAAGGCCTTTTCCCGCAGGGCTTTCATTTCAGCGGAGCGAGCCTTGATGCGAATCTTAGCGAAACCGCCCTTTGCCGTGCTTGCGTGATCCATCTTGAAGTAAACCGCCAACTGTTCGAAGGTCATTCCGGCGACCACATACAGGAGGCCAGCGAGGACGAAACCGAACCAATACTCATGGGCAACGGAGTTCTTGTTGTAGGTGGTGGTCATGGTGGTCATTGTCATTTTCGTTTTCCCCTTTCCTTTTCTTCGGTTAGATTATATCACAGGCCGGTTTAGTTTGTCAACCCCTTTTTTGAAATTTCTTCATGTGAATTTTGGTACCACTTTTGACATCTTAAAAAAGTGCATCTCCGCCGTGGGTCCGGGCCTTTTCTTGCTTCCTCTCATCTGTATATAGTATAGCACAGGCCGGCAAAAAATGCAATACCTTTTTATAAAAAAAAGAGAGGATTTTTACATCCTCTCGATTTCCTCGGTCTTTCTCGCAACGATCTTTTTTTCTACTTCCAGTTCAGCCCTCAGCCGTTCGATTTCGGCTTCCAGAGCTTTCACTGTTCCTTCGTGACGCTTCAGGCTATTCAGAGCCTTGCGCTTTTCCGGGGTGATTCCCTTTGCGAGGTCGCGCGCGATCTTCCGGGCTTTGCGCTCTTCTGCTTCGCGTGCCATGCGTTCCGCACATTCGGCGCGGGTTTCTTTCCGCTTGAGTTCTTCGACCTCACCATGAATATCAGAGCAGAAAACCCAAGTCTGAGCATCCGCGTATTCTTTCGCTTCTTCGTAATCAGTGAAGAAGTGAAGATTGCTCGTCGTGTTCGGCATCCCGCTCCAGGGGTCGATGCTCTCGGTGGTTTTCCAATCGCCTTCGACCATGTACTTATATCCCTGTTCCATCATTTCGTTATTTTCTTCAGCACTCAGCAGGAATCGGCTTCCGCCCTTAATCATAGTAGTCATTTTCTTAATCCCCTTTCTTTTTTCGTTCCTTCCCTTGGAACAATTGTATTATAGCATATGCCGGTCAGATTGTCAACCCCTTTTTTGAAATTTTTTTAAATTTTTTACATTAACGTTAATGTTAAAAATGGGCAGGTTCGCCGTTGGTCCGGGCCTTCTTTTGCTTCCTTCCATCTACATACATTATATATTAGACCGGCTAATTTGTCAACCCCTTTTATAAAAAAAGAAAGAGCAGTTTTACTGCTCTGTCCACCGTCCAAGCAACCAACCACCATAGTAGGCCATCAGAATAACGTCATCATAAATCTTTTCTGTTCCGTTGTCATCCATAATCAGAGAACAACAGTCATTGACCATCCAATCTTCGCATCCTTCAAAGGTAAACAGGAAACCCGTGAAAGTCTCAACCGTCACCGTATCGGATTCATAATCCACACTCACCACGCGGGCCGTGGCAGGATACATTTCCGCGCTCGCGACTCCAAACAGGACCAGCGCGACCATCAGCATACATACAATCTTTTTCATCTTTCTATCCTTTCTGAGGGGAGGACTTAGTCCTCCTCCTCCATCAGTTCCATCAGTTCGTTATAATCCTCATCGTGCAGTTCCGGGTTCATCATCCATTCAGTAGCCATCGTGGTGTCCTCCTCTCTCTTTCTGTACATAGTATAGCACAGATCGCGCCGGTTGTCAACACCTTTTTGAAAAATTTTTTAAAAAGAATGAGCGGATTTCTCCGCTCATTCTAACTCGGTAATCAATTCGCAAACAGTCAACTCACCAAAGAAACCTTTTTCTTTTTCTTTTTTGAGCGCTTCTGCTTCTTCGATGGTATCGAAATAAGCATTATTCATTACGAACGGCGGATCAGGCCGAAAATGCGGATCAGTATAAGGATCAGCCATAACATAGTATTTAACATCACAGAGCTTTTCCACAAAGGTGGTTACAGGGCGAGTCAGCATCTTTTTCATTTTCTTTATCTCCTTTCGTTTCCCTTTCGACATTGTTATTATATCATATCCCGGCGAGGTTGTCAAGCACTTTTTCAAAAAAATTTCAGCCGGCCAGAATAGTTAGGTACCTAACCATATAAGTAAAAAAGAAGGGTTATGCGAGAGCATAACCCATGTTCTTCAGTTCAACCACGCGGGCGGCCATCGCGCCCTTCGTCTTGTAGTATTCGCGGGCGGTGGCGCGTCCATTGATGCGGGTGGTAACGTAGAATCCCTTTCCGAGTTTCACAGTTTCGTAAGTCTTCATGGTTTCCTTTCCTTTCTGGTTTGGTGGGTTTCCTTCCCTTTCTGTGATTACATTATATCATATTCCGGTTTACTTGTCAACAGTTTTTTTAAACTTTTTCAACGACTTCGTATTCGCCCTTGTCCCAATTGTACTTGTAATCAGTTTCACGAATCACCTTCACAGTGATTTCGAAGGTATCGGGATTAAAGGTCTTTTCCACTTCACGGACACCATCCGTGTAAACATCCAGACCTTCCACCGCTTCTTCGTAGGTCTTATCGGTATCGCACCACGCATACCGTCTGCACTCGCAATCCATCGCACGATCCACCTGAATGAAGTTCTTAGTAATATTTGCCATCTTTCTTTACCTTCCTTTCTTTCCCTTTCCACGGTCTTATTGTATCACACTTTGTCCGGTTTGTCAACACTTTTTTGAAAGTTTTTTTGGCCGGCCGGAAAGAAGGCTTTCGCCTTCTTCTTTTTAGCCCCTTCCGCACTCCGTGCAAGCGTGCTTCTCGATGCACTTCTGAGTGAGGGTGAAGGTTTCTTCATCCATAGTGTACTCCATGATATACCAGGCACCATAGCAGACTCCGAAGGAAACCCAGTGATGGGCCCCCTTGCCCGCTTCGCGTGCTTCTTCGATGGTCTTGACATATCCGTCAGTCAGTTCGTGATGGTCAACGTGATCATACTCTCCGATGGAATTGAAGGTCTTGTACCGCTTCGTCATGATTCTTACTTCCTTTCTTCGGAGGAGTTATCCCCTCTCTGTGACTATATATTATCATATACCGGCCAGTTTGTCAAGAGTTTTTTGAAAAAATTTTTAAAATTTTTTTAGCCGGCCAAAAAGAAGGCTTTCGCCTTCTCACCGTCCGCCGATAGGCAGAACGCAGTAATCTTCATAATAATCGGTTGTTGCGGGCGTGTAAGGACGGCGGTTGTTCCGCTTCACATCCTCAACATGTTCCTTTGTAGTGCAAAGGTCAGCCATCCGCAGATAGTACGGCTTCAGATTTGCATCCAAGCAGTAGCAGAAGAATTCTCCGAAATCCCGTTCCATATTGATGATTTCTACCTGTACGTTATCTCTCTTGTTCCATGCTAACATTTTTCTTTACCTTCCTTTCCCTTTCTTCGTCTTTATTATATCATAGATTTTCCGGCTTGTCAAGTGTTTTTATAAAATTTCTTTTCGATATTCAAGCACCGTTTCCTTCTGCCGAACGACCGTATAAACTCCGCGCTGATATTCATAGGTTACAAGGCATTTATCGCAATCCTTTGCAGTGGCGTGCTTCACAAAAGCGCCGAGAACAGAATCATAATCATAATAGGTTTTGGTGTCGCACCGCATGCCGTGCCAAATCTCCATCGTGTACATTGCTCTAATCTCCTTTCCCTTTCTACAACTTTATTATACCATAGACCGGCACGCTTGTCAACACTTTTTAAAAAATTTTTTGGCCGGCCAATATAGAAAGAAGGCTATATTATAGCCTTCTTAATATGTCTGATAGTTAGTAATATTTGTCAACTTTCCATTCTCATCAAAATCGAATTCAAGTTCTACATTCGGCAAATCAATAGTCGCGCCCGCACAGCAATACTCTGTTACAGTGATTGTAAAGCCTTCTCTTTCTAATGCTTTCTTAAAAACTTCAAATTCCGTCATTTTTATCATCCTTTCCTTTTGAGAAGGGAATCAAATGATTCCCTTCTCCTTTGCCTGTTCTTCGACTTCCGCACGCTGACGGTCGATTTCGGCGCGTTCACGCTTTTCCCTTCCATAATCATCGGACATCCGAGCGCAGAACTCGTTTCCATCGAGGACTTCAAGCGCCTTTGTGTATTCTTCCTTAGTGGTGATCTCCCACTTCTTTCCGAACGTTACCAGACTCATCTTTCTTATCTCCTTTCCCTTTCTTCGGTTATATTATAGCATGGTTATCCGGCTTTGTCAACACTTTTTTGAAAAATCTTAAAAGATTTTTTTAAGGTAAGGAAAATGTTCCTTTTCACAACATTCAACCGCATAAGCCAAAGCAAGAAGCGCAAAAGCAACATATTGCACATCATGATACTTTTTCGCACGCGCACGAATCAGAAAATGGTCATTTTTAATATTTTTACCATATTTTTCCATGCGAACGCGAACGTAACTTTCCACAAGACGGCGTTCTGCTTGCGTTGCATTAAGCATCATAATCGCACCAACCATTCGAAAATTCTTATCTTCTACATAATGGGCGCGAATATCGTTTTCACGCTTTTTCAACTCTTGTTTTGTTTCTCCAATTTTCGGTATTAAATATTTTCCAATAGGATCATTTTTTCCTACATAAAAGAAACTCATTTCATCACGTTCGATCTGCATTGTTCGTTCTCCCTTCCTTTGATGATATAAGTATATCATACTTTGGGCCGTTTGTAAAGCACTTTTGCCAAAAAAGTTTTTTATTTTTTTTTTTTTTTTTTTTTTTTTTTTTGAAAAAAGGGGTTGACATTCTCTCTATAGCATGATATACTTACAGTGTCGAAAGGGACAGGGATCTACTACCGAGAGGTTGAAAGATTACTGCTGTCATCAAATCAGCGGGTAGACAAAACGCTTTCGGCAAAAGTGGGTGCTGTGCGTCAGCTCGCGGACGGATTAAAGGCAGGAAGAGTCTAAAGCCGCCCACTATTTTTTTTTGAAAAAATTTGAAAAAGGGGTTGACAGATCGCGCCGGCCATGCTATAATACAGGTACAGTCGAGGACACCCCGGAGAGGGGAAAGAGGTTGGACAGGCTCACGAGGAGTCCGGCCCTTAGTTAGTCATAACTAACTCTGCGATAAAAAATGTGCCTGAGCAACTGCTCAGGTCTTAAAGTGTCGGTTGGCGCCCTTTCCCGTCCGCTCCTGCGGGTGCGGTGCCTGTGAATTTCACACGGTACTTGAGGGTCTTATCAGGGCTTACATCGCTCACATGGGCTTCGGTGGTCTCTCCGTTGCCTTGCCCTTCCGACATTGTTAGTATATCATAGTCCGGTTAGTTTGTCAACACTTTTCAGAAATTTTTTCGCCGGCGAGCCGACCGCTTGTTAGGCGGTCGGGTCTTCTCCCATGAACACCGAGCAGAACCGTCGAATATCCGTCAGCGAGAAGTCACGGCAATAATCATCCATCGTGCGATCCATGAGGTGGTAGCCATTCTCCACCATGTAGGCGAGAATTTCGAGCTTTTCATTGTAATCCTTCATCATTCATTCCTCCCTTTCTACGGTCTTATTATAGCATAGACTTATCCGGTTGTCAACAGTTTTTTGAAAAAATTTTTTGAAAAATTTTTAAAAAGGGGTTGACAAATGCTTACCGGTCTGCTATAATATAATCAGAGCAGGGGAGGAACCGAAAGGACACTGGGACCCACGGCGGACCTGCCTATCTTTAAGTTGTACGTACAAATACTGACCGGCCGGTTTGACTATCTTTGACTTTTGCAAACTGGCCGGCTGGGCACTTTAGCACACTAAAGCATTAAACCTCAGCTGACAAGCTACCTCGGCTGTCGAGGTACATTACAGAATTATGACAGCCGGCCAGAAAATTGTTAACAAAATTGTAACACTTTTGTAATTGACAAATCGCTCCGGTGGGTATATAATTAAGGCACAGAAACGGAAAGGAGCGAACGAAACCATGACGATGACTGAAATGATGACCGCCTACAACGCACGGAGTGCCGCCCATGCGTACGCACTCGGATTCGTGCGGAAGGGAAACCTGTACGCCGTGAAGCTGAGCTTCTCTCAGCTGAGCCGTTACTTCAAGCTTGACCGTGCGAGTTCCGCACGCGGTGGATTTGCGAAAATCCGCATTAAGCTGACGAGCAAGGACCGTGCCGAGCTGAGCGAGATCGCTGAGCTGATCGGAGCTGAGAGCCTGCTGACCGCCAACACCCACTACAACAAGGGCGAGAACTTCGAGAAAGAGCTGACCGAGCGGTGGACGGCTGAGACCTGGGTCAAGGATTCCGTCCCCTTCTGGGTCGCAGGTGACATCACCGTGAACGGTGAGCAGGTGCAGGTAAAGCTCGATGGGGCTGAACTCACCAACGAGAGGACGCTGGCTCGGCTCTGCGCCTGAGCCAGTCCCTCTTGACAAAACCGGAAAAGTATGGTAAAATAAGCTGAAAGCTAGGAAAGGAAGCTAGGAAAATGTCTGATACCATGGAAGTTAGTTGCCGTTGCCCTCTCTGCGGAAATCGCAGTATCATCACTTGTAAGTCCTCTGAATACAGTGCTTATCTACTCGGAGCACTTGTACAGGAAGCATTTCCCAATCTGAAACTCAATGAACGTGAAACTCTCATCAGCGGTCTGTGCGATGAGTGCCAGGAAAAGTACATGAGCGATGATGGCGATGATTGTGATGGGGATTGCGAAAATTGTATGGACTTCCTCTGTCCTGGTAAGACCTACGAAGAAACAACTGCTGAATAAGAAAAGTTCATCCTAACTGGATGAACCTTTTTCAGCCGGCCCAGTTAGTTACGTCTAATAACTAACTGGATATGAGTTGTATCACGATAGGGATCAAGGTTCAGATATGCCCATTTATCAGCATAGAAAGGAAGGAGATACTGATTAATATAGATAATTCTATATTCATCTTTATTGATAAGAGCCATAAAATCTTCTACTTTGAAAGAGAAATAATCCTCTTCCATTTCCTGCTCCCATCCATTGTCTTTCCATTGATACTTCATCATAAAATGAAGGAAATTAGTGGTGCGATATAGAGAGAGACAATGAAACTGTTTCTGAAATTCTTCAATATATTTTTCTTCTATAGGTTCTTTTACTTGGTCGATGTAATCATTGGTGTAATCGCACAGAGGAGCGTGCATATCACGCACCGTGATATATTTCGGTTCAAGAGCCTTCACGAGTCTTTCAATACTGTGCTTTCCGCAAGGAGCAGAAGAGAAAACCTCGTGCAATACGCAAGAAAAGTTGATACAAATTTCACTCCCATCGTAACGAGCAATTACATCCGCAATCAGCAGATTCAACTCGTCACCGCCATAGATAAACTTTCTATCAGCAACATTTTCGTGCATATTCTCACGAGCACGAGCAAGCAAATCCTCATTAATATCAAAACCATAGAAATCCATAGAAGGAAAAATCTCACGGAGCATACAAATCAAAGAAGCATCAGCACAACCAAAGTCAATCACACATTTTGCGCCGATAATCTTATCCATGAAGAACGCTTTATCCCACAGAGATTTTTTCATTTCTTCAGTATAAATATCAAGATTCATAATCAATCCTCCCTTTCACAATTTCATTATATACCATTATAGATTATTTGTCAAGGGGCAAATTTTCAGCCGGCCCGAAACTTAGGGGTTGACAAATTTTAAAATTTAATATATAATATAGAGGAAAGGAAGGAATAGACATGGAAAAGATCGTAACAACTATCGGATTCACTATCTTCATGTTCTGTCTGTTTGTTGCCCTGTTTACCACTAATGCGTGGTTATGGGGTTGTGGCATCGGTTTACTGATTTTCGGATTCGGATGGTATTATTGGGAGGATTAAACATGATTGAAATGGTACGTTGGGAAGGTTCTTGTAATAGTTGTTGCAAAGAAAGTGACGATTTGCGGCTTATCTATGTTACTACTCCTCACGGTAGAACTGCTATGGGTATGCAACTTTGCCCTAAATGCCGCCGCCAGCTTGTGAAAAAACTGATTGCAAATAAGGAGGATTAATATGGAAAATAACTATGAAAACTTTAAGAGGTACATGGAAGTTGCTTCTTATGATTGTTCTTTACAGTGCAGTAAATGCAAATACAAAGAATTCTTTACTGATGGCCATTGTCTTGGCTCTTATGAAGGATTCTTAACCTTCACAGAAGATCCCGATGTTCTGTTTGAATACATTAAACAGTATGCACAGGAAGCATATGATAGAGGATATAAAGATCATTGTGGTCCTGTCGGATGATGAAAAAATATAGCATCTAATATGCTATTATAAGTATGTAAGAAAGAGAAAGGAGAAACCACAATGGACGAGTTCGAATTTGACATGGAAGAGGATTACCCCGAGGACGATTACTACGAGGACTGGGACAACCTCGAAATGGGATTCGATCCCTACATGGGGTGCTACTCGGACGACTGCTAAGCGGTCGCCCGAGCGGGCCGGCCAAAAAAGTTGTTGACATCGCGCCCGGAACATGCTATAATATAGGTGTAGAAAGGAAGGATGATCATGGATTACATCGGATGGCTTACCCCCAAAGCGGAACTTATCAAATGCAATCAATATGGACACCTTGACACGGCACGCTGCCTTGTAAAAGAATTCGGCTATCCTATTAACGATAGACCTTTTGATGATATCCTTCTCGATAATGGTTGGATTCGAATTTCTATGCAGACTTTCTATGATAAGGGATATATGATTTGGTTACCCAAACATATTACCGCCTATCAGCAAGACTTCCTTGATGATATGCTTGACCACGTATATGACAAACTTTGCAAAGTTGCAAAAGAAGTGCTTGAAATGCGGGGAGTTGCGTGACCCGCATTTTTAGCCGGCCAAAATTATTTAACAGAATTGTAACAAAATTATACTTGATTTTGTAACAAATCTATGGTATTATAATAATGTCGAAAGGGACAAGGAAAGGAAGTAAAGGAAATGGAAACTCGGAAATTCAAAGACCATCAGCACGCAAGCGCATGGGTAATCACCCACGAAACAGGCGAACAAGTTCTGATCAGCTACATGACCGCCGTGGCTGAAGTAGACGCGGAAGGCTGGCTGAAGATCAACACCATCAGCAAGCCCGATGGTTCTTTCTCTAAGACCTCTCTCATGCACATCGGTTGGTTCATGCGAGAGCTGGGGATCACCTACGAACCGTGCAAGCTGGCTCGTCAGCTGTTAGCTGATCACGCAAGAATGAACATTCATACAGGGGAGGTAAAGTTCGATGTCGTATAAAGATACAGAATTCAAGCAGGTTTGCCCTTACAATTGCTTCAATGAATGCTTCTACGAAGTATGCCCGTTTTTCACCTATGAAAAAGGTGAACATGTATTTACTGACTTCTCTCCTATGCAGTACCATCAACGTCCTACACACACATATAAGACTTATATTAAGTCTATCGGATGCCGTAAAGTAGAAGCAGAAATCAGAGCAAGCCACCATGAACCTGATAATATCGAAGTTAATGTTAACAATCGTACCGCAGTCCATTCCTCTCTTTTCTGATAACTTGAGGGTTCGCCCTCAAGTTTCAGCCGGCCCGCGTAACAAAATTGTAATAAATTTAGGGATTGACATTATCTATAAATTATGATATAGTATAGGTGAAAGGAAGGTAGACAGAAATGAGTAAGAAGAAGAACAAGAACAAGCCGAAGACCTATGTGGAAATCTTCCAGTCTGAACGCAGAGAGTTTCCGCAGGGTTATTGTGTAACCCGTGTTATCCCCGACAAGCGCAACAAGCCCCCGAAGCATAAGGGGAGGGATTGGGAATGATCTTACGATACGCGGTCAATAACCGCTTTAACAATGAAGATCATTGGGTCTGTTTCCCCCATTATATCAATGCTTTACTATATGCCATGCGCATTAATTCAAAAGTTGTACGAATAAAGGAGATGTATAAGTAATGGGCCTCAACTATTGTCCCTTATGCGGTAGCAACGAAATCGATGAATATGACTTCGGTAATGACAGCAATGGAGAAGATGTTGTAATCTTTACAACCCATTACAAATGTCCTCAATGCCACAATAAGTTTTATCAAGAGGAAAGATATGTTCTCAAGAATGTATCATGGGAGGTTGTTATCGATGAAGAAAATCACGATTAAGCGCGTTGTATACCATGATGGCAACGGAAAAGAAATCATCGGCGGTAAAGAATACGATGGTAAACTGACCAATGAGAACATTCTCGGCGCGTTGCATGAAGTGGGATATACTAAATGGATTGGCTCAAATCTTTGGGTCATGAAGAATGGCATTCCTGTCTATCGTGTCACTGTTGAACCTTTCGTGCAGTATCAGAAATCTTGGTATGATTTGGTTTTAGACGCAATTAGACGCGTCTAATTCCAGCCGGCCGAAATTTGTGCTTGACATTAATATTAAAGTATGGTATAATATAAGCGAAAGAGAGGTATATTGAAATGCGTAATCCCTATCGTATCAGACCCTATGCCGAAAGATTGATTGCCGCGTGGGAAAAAGTTCCTGAGATGCGGCTTGGGCAACTGCTTGAAAATGCGGGAGTTCAATTCTATACCGAAGATGGTGAAATGATTCGCCGTGTGGAAGAATTTGTTAAGGAAGTTACAAAAAAGGATTGACAAATTAACTCCAACATGCTATAATAATAGTGTCGAAAGGAGGAAGGGTAGATGAGTCCACCGCACAATTAAGCCAAAACACGGACTACGGTATAGTTCCGTGCAGGCAGTAATGATTACCGCAACTTTGTTGGTTTCGCTCACGATCAACATCGAACTAAGAAGAGCAGCGGTGGTCTGATCAGCCACCGCCATTTTTTTTATTAAAAATAATACTTGACATTTTTCCAAAATTATGATATACTATAATTGTTCCAAGGGAAGACATCCTCGGAGGCATACCACACGAAGATGAGAACAAAATGGAACGTTTAGGTCGCCAGACGAGACGTGGCGTCCGCAAGGGGAGCGTAAAGAACCTTGACCTTTAGCGCTGATGAGCACAGTTAGCTTTCCAATAGGGTAAAGCGAGACAAATCCCAAGGGGCGATGGTATGCGCCCTTTGCGCCGGCCAATTTAACAGAAATGTAACAAATAGTTTACAATTCTGTAATTGACTTTCTCACAGGATGTGGTATAATATAATTGTTCCAAGGGGAAGGACGAAAACACTAACCCAAGTAGGGTGCGCAACCGAAAGGGCAGTCTAGAGGTCAAAGGAAGTAGAGAACTCTTGGAATAGTGGTACTGACGAGTGCCCAAAGGTAGATTGGTTATACCTTACCCAAACTAACCCGTCAGCAATGATGATAAAAGTGCCGTACTTGACTACGAGAAGAAGCGCATCCGCCGCGTGAGAGCGACGCTCCAGGAGCGAAAGAATGGCGTAACCCACAACGAGAAGATGGACTGCCAACTGGTAACGATGTTGGTGACATTTAGAAGTAGTCAAGGCAAAAACTACTAGGTTTGAACAGTAAACCAAGTGCCACTAGGAGATAGTCGCGACTATCTCCTTTTTACATTTTCGGCCGGCGCGATTTAACAGAATCTTAACAATTTATCTATTTTTTTGTAACATATTTATGGTATAATAATCATGTCGAAAGGGAGAGGGGCTCCCAAGAAAGAACTGCGGTGAGTGGGTTAACCCTCCTCACAGTCGCAAGATGCGATACTCACCGCAGAACGAAAAAATACTTGACATTCTCCACAAAATGTGGTAGAATAAATACGAAAAGAGGAAGGAAAACCTCACAAACCAGAAAGGGTAACCGCCATGAAGAAAGGCACTATGCAGACCATCGTCAACTACATCAACGCCAACGGTGTTGAGGAACTGTTCGGAGTGCGGGACGAAATCGTTGCCGAGCTGAACAAGAACGCCGAGAAGGCTCAGGCGAACCGCGACCTGTATGACGAGGCGAAGGCTGTCGTCATGGAGAACCTGGACGAGACCCCTGTCACCATCGGTGAGCTGTATGAGGCTATCGAGGACAAGCTCCCCGAAGGCTTCACCAAGGGTAAGCTCCAGCATGGTATCACCAAGCTGTGGGTCGCTGAGATCGTGAAGATCGAAGGTAACCCCAATCAGTATCGGAAGGCGTAAGCCTTCCGATACCTAACAAGGTAATCAATGGGGTGCGCGAGGAAGTGGCAAGCGCGAGTGTTGCAGATCAGGTGGGAACAAGCAACACAAACCACGAGGGTTCGACCGAGGGTCTTATCCCTAAAAGACTCCCACGGCGTTGAAGGGTCACGTAAACCTTGGCAGAAGTCCTTTGGTAGTATGCCCAGTTCTGCCTCAACAAAAACGAGAAACTGCCCACCGTTAACATGGATTTCGCACTTAAACTACCACCGACTTACGTTTTTCGAAGGTATGTGGCTTAGTGGCAAACGGTATATAAGAAGGCAAAGTAAAGTGCATTTGGGTGAGTAGCCTAAAGGTTAGGCAACTGTCTGTTAAACAGTCCCATGTAGGTTCGAGTCCTTCCCCACCCGCTCATTTTCTAACCTTCTTCTTTCCTTTCCATGGACACGTCTGCGGGCGTGTCCGCCTTTCGGCCGGCCGAAAAAAGGTGTTGACATTTTGATTTTTATATGCTATAATATACATGAACAAAAGAAAGGAAGGTATCAATTATGAACACCATCACTCAGAAAGCCACCGCCGCCTATGCAGAAACCTTTTTCAACGCCATCAAGATGGGTCGCTATATGCAGGAAAAGGTTCAAGCTCTCATCAATGATATTCTGACCCCCGAATATCAGAGTAAGAAGCAGATTTTCGACCAGTTTGCTTCTAAATTTGAAGGACATACTCCCAGTTATATTCTGGAAGAACTCGTCAATCACGGAGTAATCGAGAAAGAAGTCCGTGAAGAGGGAATTATGCGTATTCCTTATGAAGATAACATCAGCTTCCGTGATATTCGCAATCTTCGTTTTGAAGACGGAGTAATGAAATTCAAAGAATTTTGTGACGAAATTACTCTTGAGCTTTCTACCATATTCATTGGAGAGCCTTACAACAACAGTGAATATCGCCATGTCAAAGGGATGCGAGTAGTACCTCTTCGCAGAGCCTACTACCGCTTGAAGGAGTGCTAATACGCACTCCTTTTGGGCCGGCCGATTTAACACAATTGTAACATATTATTAACACTTCTGTTATTGTATTTCGGTACAGATGTGCTATAATATAATTGTTCCGAGGGGGAACACGGATTGCAACCGAGTTCCGAACCACCCCAAAGTTCAGCGCAAAAAAGCTTACTCGGCATCTGCTTCCAGAATGCGCTATATAAAAGTAAGGGAGATGCCTGGTAGAATGTGATTCCGCTACAGGATAAACCTAAATCGTAACACGCGGACGAAAGTGAAAGAATATTCGAGTGGTATTGATATTCAGACGCTTTTGAAACAGTGAAAGTTTGAGGTAGAACTATCCTACTGTGAAAGGAAAAAACCTTAGCGCAGACCCACAACTATCTGCTCCGTTTCTTCCAAAGCTAACGGTAAAAGCATTGGATGGCTTTTAAGGACACCTACCAACAGGATACGTTGTTTCGACAATGACAACAATGGAGAAAAGGATTGTTGGAGAGAAAGAGGAACTTGTGGGAAGTTCCTCTTTTTTCTTGACTTTTATTTTATTTTGTGTTATAATAAAAATGAAAGGAGAGATAGTATGTGGATTGAAGACTTAATGAAAGCAATGTGGATGCTTAGTGACCTTCGATATATTGCTCTTATTCAGCGTATAGAAAATAATGTTATCTATATGACTGATGGACAAAAATATTTTATACCTAATTTAGTTGAAATATATAATGAAACATATGGTGAGGAGGACTAAGGTAATGCTTAACTACTTTCGTGATCATGAAGTTTTTTGGAATGATGTAATCATATGGGCTTTGAAGCACATACACCGTGCAGGCGGTGTTCATCAGCATACCTTTTATTACATTCTTTCCAAGTGTCAGAAAGATACCGCCAAAGCACAGCTTGCGCTCTTTGAGAAGGACTATAATGGTGAAGGTTGGCGCACTAACGAGGAGGATTAACTATGAAAAAGTGGAAAATATTTCTGATTATTGCCATGTTGATTGCCGCATTAGTAAGTCTTACTGGATGCGATGCCTACTACCGCCCCGATGATAGCAATTGGTCTTTTGGGACAGATGGTTCAATCTTTTATACTCCAGAAGAAAGCAATTGGACAATTAAAATTTGGTAATAAAAAGGAGAAATTAATATAATGCATATTCATATTCCCCTTACCCCTAAAACCATCCCCCTTTACAAAAGACACCTTGAAAAAGGTTCTTATGAGAAAGATACTTACGCGACCAACAAAGATCGCATGGTAACTTTTATCAATCCTGATAGGAATAGTCCTTATCGTTATCATCTCCGTACAACCGACGGACGCTATCTTTCTAAAGCCAAAACCACTGACGAGGCAATCCAATTCCTTCTGACAGGCGAATACATTGATTGCTACGATCATATCGCACAGCGGTGGTAATCGTAGTCGGCCGGCCAAAAAATTTAACAGAATTGTAACATTTTACCCCTTGACTTTTCGCCTATCATCCTATATAATATAGGTACAGAGAAGGAAAGGAAGGTACGAAAGAGTGAGAACGATTTGGTGGGATATGGATGGCACGCTCGATGATCTGTATGCGGTCGAAGATTGGCTTCCGAAACTGCGGGCTGAAGATCCTACTCCCTATGCAGAAGCTGAAGTAATGTGGAATATGTCTCAGCTGGCTCGGCTGATGAACAGGGTTCAGCAGATGGGATACAAGCTGGGAATCATCAGTTGGGGCGCGAAGTATAGCTCCGATGAGTATCTGAGAGCTGTAACCGAAGCGAAAAAAGTATGGCTCAGCAAGCATCTTGCAAGCGTAAACTTTGACGAGATTATCGTGGTAAGCTACGGAACTCCGAAAAGCATCGTGATGCAGACCGAAGATGACATTCTGTTCGATGATGAAATCGGCAACCGTGAGAACTGGCTCGGTGAAGCCTATGAACCACAGGACATGGTGAGAGTGCTGAAAGCACTGCTCGGAATTGGGTGGTAAGAGTAGACCTCGGTCTACTTTTTTCGCCGGCGCGAAATTGTATACAGTATTCATACTTGACAAATTTTAAAATTTATGATATAATTATATCAGAGTTAAAGGATAGGAAAAATTTCCTACTTGACAACTCGTTCAGATTGTGATATAATGTGACCGTAGAAAGGAGATACGGATTATGGGTATGACGAACGCACAGTTGGAAAATGGTCTGCGGAAGCAGTATCTCGACCTCTTCAAGGGAGCGGTTGACCGTGAGATGGACACGGACGCACTCGCCGTAAGTGCAAGCGAGTTTGTGATCCCTTGCACCGATGCCGAAGGCAATGAGCGGTGGGTCATGGTGAAGGTATCTATCCCTCGTGGCACTCGCAACGGTGAGGGCGGTTACAATCCTTACGATGGTTACGCCGCCGCCGAAGCCTATGAACTTGAACTTGAGGAAAAGGCAGACAAGAAGAAAGCCTCCGAAGCCAAGAAACAGGCGAAGATTGCCCAGGATGAACGCAAGCGCGCCGAAAAGAAAGCAGTTGCCGAAGCACGCAAAAACATTCTGGAACTCCGCAATATCCCCCTCGACAAGAAGGAGGATAAATAATGCTTACTGAAGCAAAACAGGTCCGATTCCGTACAACTTCGGACACAACCGAGAGTCAGCACGTAAATGGCGGAATTGCCATATATGATGGCACTCTTGAAAACAATTTGCAATTTGTAATTTGCGGTTGTTGCGGTGGAATTTTCGAGCCGAAAGAGATTGCCTTTATTCGGCCCCTTGAATGGATCTCAATCAGTGAAGAAATTGTGGGCGAGTAATCGCCCACTTTTCTTTTGTCCGTACAACTTTGGGCCGGCCCGAAATTTAACACTTTTGTAACATTTTTCTTGGGCCGAGGGGTTGACTTTTGCTCAATATATGGTATAATAAGTATGTAAGCAAGGGAACAACGTAGAAAGGATAGTTACATGAAAGAT
>Ga0310786_10003125_pt1 | contig 24391 bp, 12 predicted proteins | sample AusTroGonzalo_MG_FD_203881 | JGI IMG/M metagenome (GOLD analysis project Ga0310786, IMG submission 203881) | Bovine rumen microbial communities from tropical cattle in Woodstock, Queensland, Australia - Gonzalo_03 (v2) (version 2) | ecosystem: Host-associated > Mammals > Digestive system >...
CAACTCAACAGGCTGGACAAGCAGTATTTACAACATTGGCTCTGGCATAGCAGTTGGACCGGGTGCGTCATATACTGGCAAATATTGGGCAAATACAGACAACGTGTTTGGCTTTGTGTATGCACATCAAGCAAGTTATGCAACGTGTCTAGGGACGCGATAAAAAAAACAAAAAGCATGGACTAGGTTGTCTATGCTTTTTTCTTGCTATTTTTGTGGTGTTTTGATATACTTGTGCTATAAATTGGAGAGGAAAATGATTCTTAAAGAAGAAATAACGAAGGTGCTTGAAAGTGCGCTCAAAAAGATGAATGTGTCAGCGGATAAACTTGCTGTGTCTTTTTCAAACAGGCCAGAGCTCTGTGACTTCCAGACGAACTTCGCGCTTATTGCTTCAAAAGAGCTTGGGAAAAAGCCAATTGAATTTGCAAATGAGATCGTTGAAAATGTTGGAGAGTGTAAACTTTTTGATTTTTCTGCAGTCATGCCTGGCTTTGTAAATGTCAAAGTTTCAAGCAAAGGGCTCAGCAAATATGCAAATGATGTTTTGGCAGACAAAAATCTTGGGATTGAACAAGTGAAACAACCAAGGCTTGTTATGTTTGATTATGGTGGGGCGAATGTTGCAAAAGAGTTGCATGTTGGGCATTTGCGTTCTCCAATCGTTGGTGAGGCAATAAAAAGACTTCACATGGCAATGGGAGACAAGGTTTTGGCAGATGTGCACCTTGGAGATTATGGTTTGCAAATGGGCTTAACGCTCTTGCAGCTTAAAGAAGATGGTTATCTCGATGAGTTTTTTAAAACAAATGCAAAAAATGTTAAGCTTGAGAATGTGACACTTGATGTTTTGAATGAAGAATATCCAAAAGCAAGCAAGCGCAAAGATGTTGACGAAGTATTTAAGAAACAAGCTGACGAATACACGCTCTTCATCCAACAGCACAAAGAGCCATATTACGAGATTTACAAGCAAATCAGGGAACTCTCTGTGAAGGAAATTAAAAAGAACTATGAGCTTTTGAACACCACTTTTGACTTTTATTTTGGAGAGAGTGACGCGTACCCATATATCGACGAGACGATTGATATCTTTGTAAAGAAAGGTTTGGCTCGTGAGAGTGAAGGGGCATTGGTCGTGGATGTCGCTCGTGAGGGTGAGCATGTTCCAATCCCTAAAAAAGACCCAAGTGAGCCGCAGAGATACAAAAACCCAATGCCACCAGCAATTATCAAAAAATATAATGGTGGAGATTTGTATGCAACAACAGATATTGCTACAATTTTGATGAGAAATCGTGATTATAAGCCAGACGAAATTGTATATGTTACAGACAATCGTCAATCAGGACACTTTGAGCAGGTGTTTAGATGTTGCAAGCTTGCTGGGATTTCTCCAGAAAGCCAAAAGCTTACTCATGTTGCCTTTGGGACAATGAATGGCAGTGATGGAAAACCTTTCAAGACAAGAGCTGGCGGAACGGTCAAGTATAAGGATGTTTTGAACATGCTTGTTGACAGTGCAGAAAAGAAACTTTCTGAAAATGGCATCACAGGGGACAAAGAGCTTGCTAGAAGAATTGGTGTTGGTGCCATGAAATTTGGTGACCTTTCAAACACTGTTGCAAAAGATTATGTTTTTGATATGGACAAATTCTTGGCATTTGATGGTAAGACTGGGCCATACATTCAATATACAATTGCTCGAATCAACTCAATTTTAAGCAAATTTGATGGTCAAGTTGGTCAAGTTGACGTGCAGAATGAAGAGGAAAGAGAAATTGTTTTGGCTGTGTTAAAACTTAATTCTTCTTATCAAATTTGTTATGACAGCTATTCGATGAACGCGCTTTGCCTGTCTGCTTTTGATCTTGCAAGTGCATTTTCAACGCTTTACAACAACACAAAGATCTTGTCAGAGAAAGATGAAACAAGAAGAAAAAATTTGATTGCGGTGTGCGTTTTTGTTAAAAAATGCCTCGAAAAAGCGCTTTGGATTTTGGGTATTGACAGCGTTGATAAAATGTAATAAATCGCCCTGTTTATCGTGCAGAAAAATATTTTAAAAAATTTTTAAAAAAGGTATTTACAAATCATTTTATTTGTGGTATGATTACAGCGTAAAGAAAAAGAAACACACGGAGGTGTAACATGACAAAGATTAACATGGGAATGCTTAAAGCAAGTGTAAATGATACAGAAATTTACCGTCTTGGCGGATATGGGTTTGGAAACTATAGTGCTCCATCAGTAAACATTGATAAGACCTTTGAAGATCAAGGAATGATTCGTTAATAAATTTGTAAACAAAAAGATGTCGCTTTTTTTTGCGACATTTTTTTATTTTTGTTTTGAAAAGTTTGTGCTTTGTGTTAGAATTAAAATAGAAAGGTATTGGGGAACATGAAAAGATTACAATTTATTTATCCAGCAGTTTTCTTAAAAAATGAGGAAGACGAGTCGTTCCAAGTTTTCTTTACTGATTTAAACATTTACACAGATGGGAAAGACATGGACGAGGCATACCTCAATGCAAGAAGTTTGCTTGCACAATATTTCAATTATGCGGTAAAGTATGAAGTTGATGTAAATGCGCCAAGTAAGATTGAAAAACTTATTGAAAAGTGCAAACCTGGCGAGACAGTGATGCTTATTGATGCACTTGTTGAATTTTAAAAAAAATAAACACAGCGAGATGGCTGTGTTTTTTGTTGTCTATTATATATAATAAATAATAAAAAAACTTATTGTAAACCCTTGACTTGCGCGGATCCGTTGTGCTATACTCACAGTGACACTGCAAAAGGTGTTAGTTTTTTTGTTAGGAGATTTATTATGGCAGCACCAAAACGCAAATTGATTACGCTTGAATGCACAGAATGTAAAGAAAGAAACTATTCTACAGAAAAAAACACAACAAACAACAATGAGAGAATAGAGCTTAACAAATTCTGCCCAAGATGCAATAAGAGAACAAAACACAAAGAGACAAAGTAATTTGGAGGAAAATATGTCTAAAAAACAGGAAGTAGTTGAAGAAACAAAACAAGAAGATGTTTCTGTAAAAAACGAAAAAGTTCAATCCAAAGAAAAAGACAACAAGAAAGACAAGAAAAACAAGAAGAAAGAAAAGAAGCAAGGCGGTCTTGGAAGAAAAACCAAGGAGACAATGTCAGAGCTTAAAAAGGTGACTTGGCCAAGCTTTGGAGAAGTTGCAAAAAAGACAGGCGTTGTTGTTGCCTTCGTTTTGATTTTTGGACTTTTCTTCTATGGAGTTAATGCTCTGCTTGGTTGGCTTGTTACTCTTTTGGCGTAACTTTTATTCATTAGGCAAATTATAAGGAGTTGTTATGGAACATTCTAAGGAACCAAAATGGTATGTGCTTCACACATTTTCAGGATATGAGAATGTAGCAAAAGAAAACCTTGAAACTGTTGTTGAGAAGTTTGGTTTGCAAGACAGAATTTTTGATATCATTATTCCAGAGGAAGATGTTATTGAAGAGAAAAATGGCAAGAAAAAACTTGTGACAAGAAAAAGTATGCCTTGCTATTTGTTTGTAAAGATGATTTATGGTGACGATCTTTGGCACAATGTGACAAGAACTAGAGGTATCACAGGATTTGTTGGACCAAAAGGTAGACCATTGGCACTTACTGAAGATGAAGTTATCAAAAACAGACTTGAAAAAATCAAAGTTGAGACAGACATTGAGGTTGGAGACAATGTTGAAATTGTTGAAGGTGCTCTTGATAAGATGACAGGAAAGGTTGTTTCTGTTGACACAGACAATCAAAAACTTGTTGTCGTTGTTGAAATGTTTGGAAGAGAAAACAATGTCGAGCTTGAATTTGGTCAAGTAAGAAAACTTAACATTCAATAATTTTGATATTTATAGCGAACGCTTTTAAATATTGTCCGAGCATGACATAAAACTGCCTGTTTTGCAAAATTTTCCTTTATATGCAAAACAAAAATTGATTGCGAAGTCAATTTTGGAAAAAGGAGAAAAATTTGTGGGAGAACAAATGCCAATGTTCAATTTATACCACATTAGGAGGGAAAAATGGCAGCAAAAGTTAAAGCAGTTGTAAAATTGCAACTTGATGCAGGAAAGGCGACAGCAGGCCCACCAGTTGGTTCTTCACTTGGACCACACGGAATTAATATCGGCGCTTTCGTTAAAGAGTTTAATGACAAAACTGCATCACAGGCGGGACTTATCATTCCAGTTGTGATAACAATCTATGAAGACAGAAGTTTCACATTTGTTATGAAGACCCCACCAGCAGCAGTCCTTATCAAAAAGGCTCTTGGTCTTGAAAAAGGCTCTGCAAAACCAAATTCAACAAAAGTCGGAAAAATCACAAAGGAGCAAGTAAGAAAGATCGCTGAAACAAAAATGAAAGATCTTAATGCTGCTTCTATTGAAACAGCTATGTCTATGGTTGCTGGAACAGCAAGAAGCATGGGCGTTGAAGTTGTTGACTAGGAGGCGTTTTAATGAACAAAGGTAAAAGATATACAAAGAGCCTTGAAGCATTTGACAGAAACGCAACATACGATGTTGACAAGGCTGTTGAAAATGTTATTGCAACATCAACTGCAAAGTTTGACGAGACAGTTGAATTGCACGTAAAACTTGGCGTTGACGGAAGAAACGCTGACCAACAAGTTCGTGGCGTTGTTGTTTTGCCAAACGGAACAGGTAAATCTGTAAAAGTTTTGGTTATTGCTCGTGGTGACAAGGCTGACGAAGCAACAAAAGCAGGAGCAGATTATGTTGGTGCAGAAGAAGTTGTTGCAAAAATCAATGGTGGATGGCTCGATTTTGACGTATGTATCACAACTCCAGATATGATGGGTGTTGTTGGTAGAATCGCAAAAGTTTTGGGACCAAAAGGCTTGATGCCAAACCCAAAGAGCGGAACTGTTACACCAGACGTTACAAAGGCTATTAGAGATGCTAAAGCCGGAAAAGTTGAGTATAGACTCGACAAAACAAACAACATTCACGTTGTTATTGGAAAGAAGAGTTTTGGCAAGGAGAAACTTGTTGAAAACTTCAACACAATTATGGAAGCAATTGTTAAAGCAAAACCAGCTGCAGCAAAAGGTCAATACATCAAAGGTGTTACCTTGGCTTCAACAATGGGACCTGGAGTAAGGGTTTCATACAATATTTAATTTAAGGCAGGCGGCGACCTGCTTTATGTCGTTGAGAAAGAAATTTTTCGACAATAAAAGTGCTTTTCTTCCAGTATAGGAATGAATTGCATTCGCAAAATACTTTTGAATTTTGATTTTAAGTCAATTGACTTGACATCATTATTTAGATAAAATAGTTTATATAAATTATAAACTTATTAGGAGATTTTACACTATGGAAAATAGAAGAAAAAATCACTCAATAGTATTTAGAGGACTTATCCTTGTTTTGGCTCTTGCTTTGACAATTGTATATCTTCCTCTTGCTGATGTAGTTTCTCTTGCATTCGCATCAACACCAGTTGACTACAATCACATTACAATTGGGACGGTGTCTGACGATATTCAAACAGTTGTAAATCGTGGAGCAACATATGTTGTGCCAAATGCATACATTGGCGGAGACATAGGCTTTAGAATCGGAACAGTTGCTGATGACACAGTTTTGGATGACACAACAGATCCATCAAAACCTGTGACACTTAAAACATCAACTGTTACTGTAAAATACAGTTCAAATGTTCTTGGTGTTGTTTCAGAAGGGGCATCATCAAGTGCTGCTGTTACAGTTTCAGGAGGCGACACAACTTTCGTTGCAAACAAACTTGGAGCTTACACAATCACATATGCTTACACATACGAAGTTGGTGGAAAGACATACAAAAACTCTTATGACCTTGTTGTTACAAGTGAACTTGCTGATGCTGAAATTAGCTTTGTTGAAAACTCTGCAGATTTCACACCAAGCATCTATGACTTGGCACAAGCAGTAAGTGGTGACAGCTACAAAGCACTCAACGTAAACATCCCAGAAGTTTATAGCGGTGATGAAGAGCAAGAAGTAGAAGTTACACTTTCAAAGGCTACAGCACAAGCAGACACAACAAAAGATTATTTGCTTGTTGAAGTTAGTGCACCAAACGGAAACGCTGTAACAGTTACAAACACAGACTCAAAATATTATATTGGTGGAGACAACTTCAAAGTTGCAAACTTTGGGGCTGGCACATACACAATCAAATATAGTTATTATGCAAAAGGTGAGTTTATTGCTTCAACAACAAAATCTGTAAAGGTTTATGCAGAAGCAAGCAAACATTACACAGACTACAAACTTGAATTGGAGCTTGGTTCTACTTGGTCAGACAGCGCTCAAACAGGCGTTGTTGCAAAATTGCCAACAGCAAAGGGACTTACTGCTTCAACAACAACTCCAGCAAAAGAAGATGTTGATGTATATTACACAGTTGCAGTTTACTATAAAACTGCTGGTGGAACATACTCACTTATCAATGTAAGTGAATACAACACAGCTGCTGGTGAAACAGTTTTGAATGAAGATGGCACACTTGTTGATCCATCAGAATTCAAACCTTTGAAAGATGGTTCTTATTCATTTGTTTACACAATTTACGACAGATATTATGACAAAGACAGCTCAAATGCAGCTGCACACACAGCAAGCACAACAGTTGGACTTTATGAGTTTACAGATGTAAAAGATTCAACAGCTCCAACACCAGTTGTTTATGATGCAGCAGAATATGTTGCCGCAGATGGATATGTTGATGCTTCATACAAACTTGCTTCAAGAGCAAATCCAAGCGGAATTGTTGTTTATGCAATCGGAATGGACGACAATGTTTCAAAAGTTGGCGACACAGGCGTTGAACTTCAAAGAAACATTATGACAAGTGACACAGTTACTGTGCTTTCAATCACAAAGTACAATGACAAGAATCTTGTTTTCAACTATGAGGGACTCGAAGCTTTGAAAGCAAACAACTACCTTATCAGAAAGCAAACAGAAACAGTTACAACAGAAGATGCTATGGTTGCATGGCTTAAGGGACACAACTATTTGGTTGTTGTTGACAATGGAAATGCAACAAGACTTTACAATCTTTTGAAAGATGCAGGTTACACATTTGACGCAAGCGTAACAGATGCTGCAACAGCACTCACATGGTTTAAGAGTGAAGCTGCTCTTACAGCAGGATTTGCTTACCTTGACACAAATTCAACATTTGGTGCTTCAACTGCAAACAATGGAACTGGAAATGGTCAATACTATATCCACTACTATGCAAAAGATGCAGCAGGAAACACAAACGAAGTTTCAAAATCAATGTATGTAACAACATTCAGTGATGATGAAGCTCCAGAGATTAAGTTCTCATCAACATTGGCAGATTCATATTTGCCAGATGCAAAAATCACATTCAATGTTCCAACAGCAAGCGACAATCGTGACAACAATATGAAGGTAAATGTTCTTTACAGATATCTTGACAGTTCAAACGATGTTGTTGCAGTTGCAGGAACAACAGCAAACGATTTGACAGACGTATTTGCAGATTTGTCAGCAACATTGCAAACAAAATATGCAAAATACGCAGGAAATGGTTATATTGACCTTACAGATGCAAAAGCATCAAGTTATACAATTGATTTGTCAGAAGTAGACAGCACAGCTGTAAAACTTCAAATTGCAGTTTATGCATATGATGATATGGGAAATGTTGGTGTATATGTAAAAGAGTCAGAAATTACAAACGTAACTGACAACTATCCACCAAGATTTGATGGTGCTCTTGAAAATGCAGTTGAGTTCCACACAAACCCATTTGACACACTTGAACAAGGAGCAGAAGTTGTTCTCCCAACAGTTCGTGTTGTTGATGACGCAGCTGCATACTTGACATATGACGTAAATGTAACTTATGTTGATGCAGACGGAAACGAAACAAAACTTTCAGTTTATGACTTCTCATCATCAAGAGAAATGGTTACTGGGAATGCTGGTATTTTGACAGTAAACGCTGGAAAATTTACAGCAGCTTATAAGGGTGAATATAATGCAAGCATTGCATTCACAGACAGTGCAAACAAGACAATTGTTGGATTTGCTCACTTTACAACAACAGCAAGAGAGATTGTTCAACCACCAGTTATTAGCACAGATTTGGAAAGCAAGACAGTTGAACTTGACGATCATCCAGTGATTGAAATTGCAAAACCAACAATCAACTATGAGCTTGACGACAGCGTTGCTTATGAAGACCTTACAGTTTCTTCAACAGAAACATATGTTGTAAGAACAAATTGGTCAACAAACTATGGAACAGCAAATTCATTTGCTCCAACAGCAGTTGGCACATACGAACTTAAGTATGACGTAAAAATTGATGTTTACGAAAGAGAAAAGTTCACATACAAAAACACATTTGAATATGATACAGCAACAGACACATATACTGTTGGTGGATATTATGAAAGAACAGGTTTTGGAACAAACGCTATCAAAGTTGTAGATGGCAGTTTCAAAACATTAGACTATGTAATTTCTAAAGACGAAGATGGTGTGATTACACTTGACGATGGAAATAAAATTTATACATTTAATGATGTAAATGACTTTGAATATGAAGATGGCACGCCAGTTTCTGCTGGAACGGGTGTTGCACTTGATTTTGAAGATCAAGACCTTGAAGCATGGTTTGAAGAGTTTAGACAATACAATCTTTCAAGTGACACTTACACAATCACAGTAAATGACACACAAGGACCAAAGATTTCTGAAGCAACATATGACTATCCAACAATTATGTCAGTTGCAGACTTCACAACAAATGGCATCAAGATTCTTCCAATCGAAGCAACAGATGCAAGTGGAATCAATGTTGAGAAATCAAAGATTGTTCTTTCTTGGAAACGTGCAAATGGAACAACATCAGGAAGCACAGGTTCAAAAACATATGAAGGAACAGTTGCATTTGGTGACATTGAAGCATACAAGGCTACAGCAACAGAAACAGTTAAACTTGATGGTGCTTACACAATCACATACACTGTTTATGACAACAATGGAAACTACACAACAAAAGCATACACAATCTATGTTGGTGACAATGAAGACCCAGTTTTGAGCTTTGCTGATGATTTTGTTGAAACATCATACACAGTTGGGACAAAGCTTACAATTGACACAGCAAAGATTACTGCAACAGACAACAATCCTTTGGCAGATGATGCAAAACCTACAATCAAACTTGTAAATACTGCAACAAACGAAGAAGTATCTTATGAAGAAGAGAAGTATACAAAAGATGGCAAAGAATATTCAAAACTCATCTTTGCAGAATTCTCTGAAGTAGGAACATATACTTTGACAGTTGAAATTGAAGACCAAGTTGGACATGTAGCACAAGAATCATTCTCAATTGATGTTTCATCAAAGACAAAGAATGTTACACCTGTATATCAAATTGTTGGAATCATTTTGATTGTTCTTTCAGTTTTGATTCTCGTTGGAGTTGTTGTATACTTCATCGTTGCAAAAGTTAAACTTGACAAAGAACTCAAAAAGAAATAAAAGTCAGTTTCGATATCAAAAAAAAGGCTAAATTTTAGCCTTTTTTATTGTTTTTATTTGTTGATGAGCAATTTTATCAAAAACCGACGAAAAGCCTTTAAAACAGCAAAAAAAGACACTCCAAAAGGAGTGTTTTTTTATTTAACTGAAATCTTCTTTCTCAATCTAAATACGATGATTCCAATCACAATCACAAGCACAACTGCTGCAATAATGATGATGATTGAAGCTGCATTCATTGGCTCTTGTTTTTCAACTCTATAACTATAAAGAAGGTTTCCGCTTGGTGCAACAATTTGTACGAAGTATGAGCCAGATGTGTTTGCTGCGATCGATGTGGTAACTTGATCTTGTGTTGTTGAGTCAATTTCGGTTTTGTAATAAACTCCGCGATATTTACCTTCTGCTGTGTAAGATATAATTCTCAAAGTACATTCACCCATTTCTTGATAAATATTTGTTCTGTTGAACGTGATGTCCACTTTGCCTGTTGTTGTCTGTCCTTCTGCAACGGAAATGCTGATTGGGGCAGTACCAACTTGGATGATAACTTGATATGTCCAACTTGTTGGAAGTGAAGATGTTTTAATGTACTTTTCGTTTGAGTTTACTGTGATAAGGTAAGTGCCTGCGCCAGTCTTTTCATCGAGGTAAGAGAGTGGCAATTCAAGCAGATATTCGTTTGAGTTTACTGTGATTGTTTTTACATCAAGTGTTTTGATAAGTTTGTTTGTTACGTCAACGCCATCTTTTTCAACTTTTTCAATGTAGTAGCTTGAATATTGATTGAAGATGTAAGAATATCTATATTCGTTTGCATTGATGATTGTAAATTGATATTTTTCTTGTCTGATTTCTCCAACTTCAGAAAGATTGCTTGTTGCGGTGAAGAAGTATTCATAGAAACCAGTTTCTTCAAATGAGTAACTTATCTTTCCGTCTGTTGATGTTGTCTCATATTCATCTGATTTAAGCTGTGTTCCATTTCGTGTGATTGTCAGTGTTGGGTATCCACCAACGGCATAGAAGTCAGAACGTGAAGTTTTGTCAATGTTGAGAGAAACTTTTCCGTTGTAAATTGCTTGCTTGATTGGGAGTGAAGTTGTTTCTTCTTCAGTTTCTGGATTTGTGTATGTCACTGTAAATGGAACATCCTTAAGGAAGATAAACGTAAACTTGTCTGATTGACCTGGATTTCCATAGTTAAATTTTTGAATATTTCCTGCATTGTCATAAAGGGAGATTAAATATTTTCCTGAATATGCCAAATAGCAGTAATTATATTGTTTTCCGTCCAATTCTTTTGAGAAGACTGTTGGATTGATTTCAACGCCATCTTTTACAAGATTGATGTTTACTTCGTTTTGAACAATACCATTGTATTTTGACCACAAAAGCTCAATCTTTGTGATTGTTGTAAAGTCTTGAGAAACGACGAAACTCTTTGATGTTTTGTTGAGCAGGTTGTCTGATGTGTCAACAATACCATTTGAGTTGTAAGTCAAAAACTTTTCAACAAAATTGCTTGATTCTGGAATGTATGTGATGATGATGTAAGTCGAGAATGCAGGGACATTTGTGCTTGTTCGGTCATCATTTGAAATTTTCCAAAGCTCTGATGCCGTTGTCAAATCCGTTCTGCTTGTTTCTGTCGCATTTTCATCAAAAACAGCAATCTTCTTTGCAGAAATGTCTTGTTCTTTGTTGGTCTTGATTTGAATTGCATTTCTGTCAGAATAGTTGAGATTTACAATATAATGATTTGAATATTGTGCTCCGCTTGCCGTTTTAAAGATTGTTCCGCTCTTGTTTACGTTTGTCGTTTCTCCATCAACTGTTTTTTCTACCCAGAAGGTTGAAGTAAGGGATGAAAGGTTAAACTCGTAAACTTGATTTTCTGTGTCAACATTTCCAAAGACAAATTTTGCTGCCCCAACTTCGTTTGCAAGGTATGTTTCATCGTACCAAACTTTCAAGTAGTAGGAGACAACTTCATCCTCTTCGTTTCTAAACACTGATCCAGATTCAACCTCTGTCCAATTTTCCTTGTCTGTGCTTATACTGTATCTTACTGGAATGAATGTGTCGGCAAGGGCATACATAAGTGTAACTTCGGAGAAGTAGCCAGCTTCGTCACTTGGCAATCTTTTTGCCGTGATTCTGTCAGTGATGTTGTTTCTGCTTGCATCTAAAAGTTTGAATTGTCCAGCGGTGTTTGCTGCTGTTGGATCCAAATTCTTTTCTGGCAATTGGTCATAAAGTTTTACATAAATTGATTTTACAAGTGAATCATTGCTGCGGTCCTTGATGTCCAAAACAAATGTCTTATGGTATGGGGCAACAGTGTTTGATGTCAAGGTCAATGTGCTTACGCCACTGTTTGTAACAACATTTACATCTGCCTGTGTTTGAGTGTCTGATTTTGTGCCGTTTATGTAGTCATAAACTTCAACTGTATATTTGTTTGGATTGTAGTTGTATTGTATGCCATCTTTTGTGATGTAGTATAATGTTCCTTCCGATGAGTAGAATGCATACAAATCTTGTTCTGATGTAATTTCTTTTGAAATGATTGATTCTTTATACAAGTGAATTTCTGTGTATTCTTCGCCATAGTTGTTTGTAAATTCATAGATAATTCTTGTGTTTGAAGCAAATCCAAGTTGTGGGTTAATTTCAAAAGTGATTGTTCCTGCATTGGTATCATTTGAAAGAATGATTATATCTTCATCTGCAGTCCAAAGACTTGCATAACCAAGTTTGTTTGTGGCATTGTAAAGTTCTGTGTCTGCGGCTGTAATTTTGAGTGATGTCAAATATGTTGCTGCAAATGTTGAGCTGTTTATTGCTGCATCTGTTGGTGCTGTAAATCTGATATATTCTCTTGATTGAGTGTCAGTAAGTGTTGCATACAAATCTGTGTTTCTTGTGTTGATGTAGAATGTGTCAACCGCTCCAGTATGTCTGTTGTAGAAACTTAATGTGTGTTTATATCTTGAGTTGAGCGAGCCGTCAATTAAACTTGTGATTTCAACTGTCTGAACTGTTCCGTTTACAAATGCATATGCATGTGTTGGGTTCCATGGACTTAACATCAAGTTTGATGTTGTTGTTGAGCCTGTTGTCGTGGTTGTTGTCAATTTAAGTTGTGCCCAAACATCACCAAAGTAATTGAGCTTTTCAAGAGTGAAACCTGTTTTTGAATAGATATTGTGAACAGCCCCATCATAAGTTTTTACTGCATTGTAATCATCAATTGTATATGACTTTTCTGCGCCAACGCTATTTGAGTATGTGATCAACTTGTTTGAATCGTCCTCAGTTGGTTCATATGATACAACATAAACTGTGTATATTGTCATGTTGCCAGCCATATCTGTTTCAACAATTTCATAATATTTGCCAGCTTCCAATGTCAATCTTGTGTTTGAAACTTCAGTGAAATTTGATGGCAAGAAGTCAGCTGGTGCAGTTTCTTGAACATATTCTGTGTTGAATTTTGTTGAATTGCCTTCAGAATCAACAAAAGCTCTCACGTAGGTCATATATGTTTTTGTGCTTCTAAGTGTTTCCAAATAATTTGCATCAACAATGTATGAATAGTATGCAAAGTTTCCTGTACTGTTGCTGTTGCTTGTGTTATAACTTGTGTTTTCTATTTTTGTTGTCTCTTCCATACTTGCAGTATATTGACTGCGCAGTGATGATGCTGACAAGGCAGAAATCCAGTTTCCTGCCAATGTTGTTTCTACAAGCGTGTCAATGTTTTCATGTGGGGTAGAAAGGTCAACATAAATTCTCTTTGTCACGGTCTTATAGAATCTTGCATCGTGATTTTTAAATTGCATTGTGATGTCAATGTAAGAGTTATTTGAGTAAATACCAAGTTTTGACAAGCTGATTTGTGAGATATATGTGTTGTTTGATAAGGTTGGTTTTTGTACCCACACATCATCATCAACACTGATTATTCTGCTTCCAACTTTGAATATAATTTCATTTTGGTCAATTTCTGCTATATAGTCTGATCCTGCGTTCCAAAGAAGAGTAACTGTTGACTGATTGGTGTAGTAGGTTTCTTTTGGATCACCAGGTCTTGAACCTTCAACGCTATTTAAAATTGCACCAGATGTTGTTGTGACCGTAAAGTCTGGATCAGATGATTGAATTTCAAAGCAGAAAACGTTGTTTTGCTTGTTGCTGTTTAGTGAACTTCCGATGAGAGACTCAAACATTGCTTGGTAAACTCTTACATAATAAACACCTGATTCTGTCAGATATTCGAGTTTTTCATTGTTTGAAACCTTGTAGAACTCAAGGAAACCATTTTCATTTACTGTGACTGTGTCAAGTGATGGATTTGAGGTGCTTGATGATCTTGCAATCAAATTTCCTGCGCCAATGCCATCTTTGTAAATTTCGGCATAAAGGGCATATTCTGGAATCACTTGATTGTTTATTTCTGTGTCATAGTGAACCATTTCTGTGTTGTTGTTTACATCAAAGAAGTAGCCATCTGTCGTTTCAGTCATTTCAGCATTGATTGTATATTTGTATTGTGGAACATACAATTTTACAGGGAACAAGTTCGTTGTCAAAATTGTTCTTGGCAATGTGGACATGTCTTGAACGCTGTTGTAAAGAGAAGAACCTGTTGCGTTTCCATTTGCACTGTCAGGGAATGTTACAACAAGATTTGTTGCCGTGCCATTGTCATACATTGAAATAAAGATGTCTCCACCCACTGTGCTTTCAAGGTGCGTTGTGCCACCTTCGTCATTGATAAGCTCTGGGTTTGTGATTACGTCATTTCTATCTACATAAAGAATATATGTTCTGCTGTAATAGTCTTTTTCATTGTAAGTGTAACCGGCGCCAGTTTTGTATATTCTTGTGATTTCATATTTGCCAGCCATTGTGATATTGTCATAATTTAGTCTGATATTTTCTGAATCAGGGGTAGTCGAAGCTGTGTCATAAGAATAAATCGTTTGAGTATAGCTGTTTGAAAGTGCATAGTAGTTGTATGTTATGCCATTGTGTGTGTATGTTTGGATTTCATATGGATAATAGTTTACTGTTACTGATTCAACTTGAATTGTTGAGCCACCTTCCGTTTGTGTTGGGGTGACTGTGAAATAGAATGGTTTTTCAAGTCTAATTGGATTGAGCCAAGTTGTTTTTGTTGATCTTCCTTCAGTGTCTGTTGAGTAAACAACATTGTTTGATTCAAGGTTTTCAGTCTTTTGTGTGCTGCCTTCTGTGTAATCATAATTGATGTTAAATTTTGAAGAGTCAAAACTTACTGTCATTTTTTGATATGCACTATAATATTGTGTGTATTGCACCTGAGATGTTTCAGAGATGTTTGGCACAAATTTTGTGTTTGAGAGATCTCTGATAAGCACCTGATATGTTAACTCATTTTCAGCAGAGATCGACTCTTTATAACGAGTTACGCTTCCGCTTCTTGCTTCATATGTGTTGTTTGGTGTCAAATAGTAGTAAACATCTGCAACAGGGATTGTTATGTAAAGACCTGTGTATGACGGAATCACATCAGTTGAAGGTGGGGTAACATCACAAACCAAACGTCTCATATATCCGTTTTGTTGCAATGTATAATACATTGTGTTGTAAATCTCTTTTGAAGTGTTTCCATCGTGATCTTTGTAGAAAGCATCAGTAAGGTTTTCTTCTGTGACTGTGCTTGGGTTGTATGTGCCTGTATACAAGTTTGAGAAGTTTCTGATATACAATGCCTTATATTTTGCCCAGAACAATGTTGAGTTTTCTGAAAGATAGATTGAGCTGTTTGGAAGAGAATATCTTGTGCCATCGTGCAAAGCAAATAGTGGTGCAGAATAGTCAATCATAAATACCTTGAATGCACGGTTTCCTGCTGCATCATGGACATCAACGATATACAAGCCTTCGTCAGAGAAAACATATTCTGACGAAACGATGCCTGATGAAACTGCTTCAAGGGCATTGCCTTTGTAGTCATTCCAGGAGCTGTTTGTTGTCGACATGTCAAGAGTGTAATTTACAGGCAAATAAGAGTCAGAAACAGATGCTTCAAGCATTTTTTGAATTGTTGATGAAAGATATACTTCGTCTGTGTTGTAATATTGTGTTGCGTTGATTCTGAAATACCTGTAATATGCATATGTGCTTGCTCCACTTGCTTTGTTGTCCCAAGAAACAACCATGTTTTGATTTGTCACAAAGTTTGTCATTGGAGTCACAACAGAATAGTTTGTGGAGTTTATAATCTCGGCTACGTTTGTGCCAGCAATATTTGAGATTTCTTGCTTATCAATTGTAAAGTAAAGTTCTCTAAACTTTCCGGTTTTTGAAGCAAATTTGATGTTGGATGCGGTAATTTGATTTTTGAAATAAAGTCTTACTGTGTAATGTGCGCTTTGTTCAAGAGAAACAAAGTCATCACTTTCGGAAGCGAGCAAAGATGTATAGGTTACACCATTTTCTCCTCCAAATGCTGCGAGCAGATTTCCGTTGAAATCTTGAGCATAAATTCTTATTTCAACATCTTTGTTGTATGGATTGTCATTTGTGGTGTCATAGATACGAACATTTTCGTTCATAAACTCTGAAATATCTTTGCCGCTTTCAGTTTGAAGCTCTATTGATGGAAGGTCTTTGTTTATTTCAAAGTAGAATACTTGATAGAAAATTGTGTTTGCAGCAAGTGTTGAGGCTGACGCATAATAATTGTTGAATGTGTATGCAATGATGTAGATATATGTGCCAGATGCACCTTCAGCTTGTCCAGTAAAGCGAGTTCTATACAATGTTTCTCCATTCAATTTTGAGTTTGTCTCTTGATAGTTTGAAGAAAGCTGTTTTGTTGTGTAGATATAGCTGTTTACAGCATTGCTTAAAGTTGCATTTGATGTAAACTTGATTGGTGTTTGATCGGTTTTGACTGCGGCAATATGATTGTCATTTATGTAGCTAGCGACATTTGAAATAACAAAAGTTCTGTTTCCATTTGCTTGAGAATAGGATGCATTTGAGTTTAAAAATGCACTTGTTATGTCTGCGCCATGTTCGTATGTGGCTGTTTCAAGATTGAGAGTCTTCATGTCTTCAACAGGGCGCACATTGTTTGCATCTGGTGTGCCGTCCATGTCTGTGTAGTTTGCTTGATAGCCATACATATAAATCATTGTGTTTTTAGTGATGTTTGAAACACCCTCAAGTGAATGCTTTTCAAATGTTTCTGTGCTGTTTTCTGTGTAGTTCAAGAGCAAAATATCTTTGTATTCGACAACATAATTCCCAGCATCATAAAGGAAAACGGTGTTTGTGTGTGCTGTTGTGTCTGTCACATAAGACACGATGTTGTCTCCGCTTGAAACAACGCTGTGTGTGTCTTTGTCATAGAGCAAAGATTGACTTGCTGTTTGATTTGCAAGTTCCTTGTTTATTGTGATTTCATAACGTTCATAATCATAGCTGAAATTTGGAATCTTGTTTGCAGAATCTTCTGATGAATAGTTTGAATATAGATAATAGTCATAAATCAAACTTGTTGAAGTTGAAACTGTATGATCGAAATTTTCTTTCTCGACAATTGCTTCACCATTCAAAAGATAATGACTTCTGTCAACAACATAGAAGTTGTAAACAATTGGAGGAACAACATTGTCCACAATTGACTCTTCATTTCCGTCACTTCTTCCATCTGTGCAGGACATAAGGGCGATATCAAGAGTGAGTGTGTAAACACCTTCGATGATGTCGTCGTTTTCGTCAGTAATTTTGAAAACATGGTTGCTTGCGGTTTGTTCCTCTGTGCTGAAAATCATTTCAAAGGATTGAAGTTCAACTGCAGACTTGTTTGTAAATGAGTAGTGTGGGTCAATCACGTAGTTTCCAAGCGTGATGTCTTGGTCAACGCCATTTATCTTAAGACCAAATGTGTTGATTTTGTAATAATAGAATCTTGTGATGTCATCAGGGTCTGGATAGTAAACATATTCATAAGCGTCAAATGATCCAGCATTGAAGGAGCCATTTGTTTTGAGAGAAAGTTTGAGAGATTGGTTTGTATAATACATAAACACGTTTGAGCTGATCAGGCTGTTTGCGTTTTCTTGGTCGCCATCATATTGTGTTGCATCAAAATAAGAAGGGATGTCTGTGTTTGTTAACACCTCTTCAGATGTATCCTCCGCAACTGCCTTGTTTGGCTTCAAGCTCAAGGAAAACAATCCAGCGCTCAAAAAGCAAAGGGCAAAGAATATGTAGAAAATATTTTTAAATAAATTCTTTCTCATATGGCACTCTCCATTTCAAAAAGTATTTTATCACAAAAAAAATCATTTTCAAAATAAATAAGATAATATTATTATAAATAATTATAATATAATTATCACGCGCGTGACATGCAAAACAATTTTTATTTAAAAATAATTAATAAAAAAATAATTAAAAAATAAATAAAAAATAATTAAAAACCCCTATTTTTGCACATTTTTTATTTATTTTTGATATTTTTTTAATATTTTTTAGCAAAATATTTTTATGAAAAAGTTTTTAAAAAATCTGTTTTTATATTTTAGTGCATTTGTTCCAATGTATGCTCTGATTTTTGTTAAACTGCTTGTTGAGATTGCAAACAAAAACCTCACATTCAATGTTTTAAACACTCTAAACCTGATTACACTTGTCATCTTGATTTTGCTTGGAGTGTTTGGACTTGTTTGGAATGTTAAGATTTCAAAAGAAAAAACCATCAAAGTGGAGATTCTTGATATAAAAAACATAACCGAAAACCATTTTTTGGGTTATTTTTCTCTTTTTGTGTTTTTTGCCATTCCGCTTGATATGTCAAGGGTGAGTGCGTATTGTGTTTATGTTTTGGTGCTTGTGATGATTGGAATTGTGTATATGACAAACTCCTTGCATTATATAAACCCTCTTTTAAACATTTTGGGATACAGTTTTTACGATGTCAAATATAAGGAGATTAAGAGTGGAAAGAATGGAGAAATTAAGTTGTTTTGTAGGCAAAAATTGCATCCGAATAAAGTTTTTTGCATAAAAATCAAAAATAATCACTTCTGTTTTGTAGACAAAAACGCAAAAAACAATTCTTTTGGAAAGGAGGAATGGTGAGTTTTGCCTGACTTTGCGTATATATACCTTGACAAAAATTAGTGGGGAGGGTAAAATGTGAATAGAGGTTTATACTCTAAAAAAGAGTATAAAAGGCCCGGAAAAGTCAAAGAATAAAAGGGTAACACATGAAGAAGTGGCTTCTTGCACTTATGATATGCTTGTCATTTTCGACATTAACTGCCGGACTTTTTCTGTTGCCACAAACAATCAATGCCGTTTACCAAAGAGAGCAAGAAGAGAACGATCAAGAGTCACAGGGAAGCGCTGCTACAAGACACTATGAGTGGTCTAGCACAACCGCAGTAAGGACAATTTCTTTACAGATGAACGGAAAAACGGCAACGAATAGCAGAACTACAACGGTTTATGCCAATTCTCTTTATGATGTTTGGCTTATAGACGATTCTGGATTGATTTATCAATCATTTTCTGATGAACAAAATGGAGATGAGGACGCCCCAACGCATGCAAATGGCCCAGTATTGCCAGACACATCACTTGGGAATATGGTGCATATAGCAAAGACATCACTTACAAATACAACATCCAGGACGATTACAAATTGGAATAATGATAAAAAAATTACAGTGCCGACAGTGACAGGATACAATTTTCTAGGTTATTATTCATCATCTTCTGGAGGAACACAATATATAAATGCGTCTGGACAAGTTCAATCAGCAGGAGAAAACTCAATTTCATATGGTGCAACGGGCACAGGGTATTGGTATGCACATTGGGAAGCAGCAGCCACTCCAATTTCGCTTGGACTCTATGCTTATTTTAATGACGCCGACGGGAACAATCAAAGTGGATGGGTGGCTGGCTTGAGCGTTCAACATAGCACAAACAACTCATCTTGGTCAAATTGTTCTCAAACAGGTAGTGGATATAGTTATGATTATGTTGGATACAATTATGATGTTTATCAAGGATACTATTTGCGTTTCAAGATAAACTGTGAAAGCGGATACGCAACATGGAAGATTACAAACAGCAGTGGCACAAGAGTTTGGCCAAGCGGAGATGGCTATTATTATGCCGGAATATATTCCTCTTCAACAAGTTATAATGTTTATCCGGTTGCGGGATATCAAGTAAGTTTTTATGCACAATCAAATGGGACGGTACAGCACCAAACAAGCAGTCCAAAAATGTCTTCAATTAGTGCTGGGGCAAAGAGTGGACAGGCAATTTCTGTTAGCGGAGCTAATTATTGGACAACTTCTGTTTATAACACATATTTTGATATCTATGCTAGAGCAAATAGTGGCTATACATTTAGTTATTGGTCTCCATCTACGACAGGGACACTTACGGCAGCAAGGACGGTGTATGCGTACTTTGATCGACCGAAGTATCAAATCACGCTCAATGTGAATGGTGCCACAAGCGGTTCAAACCAAACAGTGTATGGAAGATATATGTATTCTTCATTATATGCAAACTCCACCGTATCAAACACGACCACAGCAACAATTTCAAGTCCATATAAGTCAAACTGTTATTTTGCAGGGTGGACAAAGACGCAAGACGGCACAGACTATGTTATCAATTCAAGTGGTCAGCTTGTTGCAAACACTGCGTATACCAATTCATCTAGACAATGGACATATCAGGGCTCTGTGACACTCTACGCAAAGTTTTATTTTAGTGTTACGGTTCACTTTACAATGCAGGGACCTGGAGAAATTGTGGAAGATGAGGCGTGTCGTTATGGTTATGACACAAGCAGTGATGAATTGGAAATCTATTTCGACGAATGGGATGATATGCAAGTTTATTGGTATGGTAGCGACCAAATAACCATTGAAATTCATGGTGGAGCAGGGGGTTTGTTCACATTGACAACAGACTACTATTTCACTGGAGAATTGGATTATGATTTTGATGACTCATCTGGTTCATATGAGATGCCTGATGATGGGTCGGATTATTTTTACATAGCGGCTGATGATACAATTTACAACGACATTTGGATTTACTTTTATACGTACAAATACGCTACAATAGGAAGAAACAATACAAGTTATGGTACAATCAGCCAGTCGAGAGTTGAAATTCCTGGTACTTCAACTTATTCAATCACATCAAGTGGTTCAACAGTAACAATCAATGGAGTCTCGGTTACTGCAACTCCAGCATCATCTACAACGGGATTTACATACGCTTTTGGGTCATGGACAATTCCAAGTGATTATGCAAGCTCATCATTCCCAACAATCACCGCAAACTTTACAAGGAGTATAAACACAAGGAGTGTAACTTTGGCGACACGCATAATCAGCAAGGCTGGTAATGTGGGGAGTTCAAATGCAATTCCGTCGGGGGCAAGTCTAGGTGTGAGTTACACAAACGGTTCGGCCAATGCGACAAGCTCGACGCAGTCAGGTGCATCGACAGCATATACAATTCAAGCCGGCACAAACATGACAATCACAGTAACAACACCAGCTGGGTATAAATATATAGGTTACAACATAAGCACATCAAAACCAACAGTAAACAGTTTTCCAACAAGTAGCACGCTTACTGCGCCATCTGCAGGGACATATTACTTCTTCTTTGAAGAGATAGCAGCGCCGCTCTATTACACAACTGAGCGTGGAGGCTATTGGTATTATGAAGATGGAAAGTACCCACAGACATATGTTGGCACATCGCTTTCTGGTGCAAGTGCATCAAATCAAACATTTTATCTTAATTGGAAAACTGGGGAAAACACATCTTACAACAGCTATGGAAACTACAAGGTATACACAGTTGGGAATTCAAAATATATCTATGTTGAATCTCCAATGTCTGGGACAATCAAGTTTAATGGACAGACAGTGACACTTGCATCTGGCACAAAATACTGGTTTAGAATTGACCCAATCAGATGGAGAGTGTCAAAGTATGGAGCCTCTGCATCAGAATATGCGCTTGGCTCAACAACATCCAATTTGGTGGGAGTGAGTGACATTTTGGGATATGGTAGAGTAAATACAAATGCATCAATCACAGACACACAAAACATGACAAACGCATATCAAGATTGTTCTGCAGTGGGTTATACAAATGCGTCTACAAATATTTGGAGAGATATGTATACATACCAAGAGGGCAACAGCACAAAAGTAAATATTCACATTGCGGAAGTCACCCAAGCAAGCAAGATGCTGGTTGCTTCACCTGACAGCCTTAATGCAACAGGAGACATAAGATCATATGCCAGTGACTTGTCGGCGATGCTTGAATGCAGAGATTACAACAATTCAACAGGTTGGACAAGTGGAATGTACAACATTAGCTCCGGCATTGTTGTTGGTCCGGGTGCATCATATACCGGCAAATATTGGGCAAATACAGACAACGTGTTTGGGTTTGTGTATGCACACCAAGCAAGCTATGCAACGTGCCTCGGGGGGAGTAATGGCCTAGCTGCTGGTTACACCATTGTGGAGTATATACAAAGCAATGGTGGACAATTTATAAATACGGGAGTAAAAAATCTGTCCGGTAATTTCTCAATTGAGGTAAAATACAACAAAACAAACACAGACACTTCAGACCAATGTTTGTTTGGGCAAAGACAATTTGGTAAATTTGCCAATATTTATGGTGGTTATTATGAAACTGCTTTTGGTGGCACATCTTCAGGTACCGAATCTGGGGACAGCGCAATCCATACAATTATATCTGATAGTACCAGCGGTTTTTACAAAGACGGGACGAAATTGATAAGTGGCACTCTCTCAGGTGCTAGTTCGTCTTATCCTGCATTGATGTTTGCATTTTCAGAAGATGGTCCAACCAATGCTAAATGGTTCTACAAAGGAAGAATATACTATTGTAAAGTATATGAAAATGGATGTCTAATTAGAAATTTTGTTCCGGTTTTAAGAAATTTAGATGGGACGTATGGAATGTATGATTCAGTCACACAAATGTTCTATGGAAATGATGGAACAGGAGTGTTTACAGGTGGAGAGGATATATATTCATCAATGAATTACATTCAATCAACAGGTTCACAATATATTAACACTGGATATAAAATAACTACCACAGATTTTAGAGTTGAATTAGGGTGTGGCTTCAATGTAGGACAAGATGGTTTGTCATTGTTTGGCTCAAATAGTGGAACATATGATTTGGTGCCATATCATGCAGATGGTTATGGAACAAATGTTTATAAGCATTGGGTTGGTGGCTCTAGTGGAATATTAAGTGTAACTTACAATTATGGTAGAAATGATGTGAATTATAGAGTTTCAAATGGAACCCTATATTGTGATATAAACGGAATTATGAGTAGCGTAGCATATTCTGGTACAGCAAATTCAAATCAAAATTTCTATATATTTGGTAAAAATGGATACGGTTCTTCAGCGGAAAGAGCGAACGGATATATCTTATATTATTTAAGACTTTATGATGGTGCAAATTTAGTTCGAGATTTCATTCCAGCTAAAAACACCAGCGGTACGCTTGGCATGTATGATGCAGTGACTGGAACATTCTATACAAATTCCGGCAGTGGGTCATTCACGGGCGGCTAATGGAAAAACTGTACTTAAAAGCAGGGGGTTAACCTCTGCTTTTTTCTTTACGCGCGCGTATGCGTGTGCATTATATATGAAAAGTGGAGCAAAATTCCCAAAAGAAAGGGTTGTTTTGAGGTGAATTTTGAGAGATTTTTGGGAAAAATTTAAAAATTTTCAAAAATTTTTTTGACAAAAAATGTCTATTTTTGCGAACACCCGGAAGGACGCCTCAAGGTTTTTGAAAAAACTAAAAAATTTTTTGAAAAAAGTGAAAATTTTTTGAAAAAAGTGTTGACATGCTTTTTTCTATTGTGGTAGAATACGAGTGCTGACATCAAAAAAGGCTGTTGATACAGTCGTCAGCAAAAGTTCTTTGACAACTACATATTTTGAAGATTAAAGTCAAATATTATTACGAGTTTAAACTTTTAAAATTTATAAGTTTTTATGTGTAATACGATATTTGCATACTCAAATTAAGTCGAGTATAGTTATCTTTTATAGATAACAGCGAAAATGCTAAGAAATCCAAAATCAATATGATTAAGCTACAAAGAGCATATAGGGGATGCCTTGGCACTAGGCGCCGATGAAGGACGTGGTAAGCTGCGATAAGCTGCGGAGAGGTGCACACAACCTGCGACCCGCAGATGTCCGAATGTGGCAACACAGCACTGTTAATACGGTGTTATCATTACACGAATTCATAGTGTAATGAGGGGAACCTGCTGAACTGAAACATCTAAGTAAGCAGAGGAAAAGAAAGTAAACAAACGATTGTGGGAGTAGTGGCGAGCGAAACTGCATGAGCCCAAACCAGTGGTAGAAATACTGCTGGGGTTTAGGACCTCAACATGAGAGAACAATTGATAGGCGAAGACTTCTGGAAAGTTGAACAAAACAGGGTAATAGTCCCGTAGCCGAAATTGAAAGTTCCTCTAGAGGCACCAGAGTAGCACAGGACACGTGAAATCCGGTGTGAAGATGCGAGGACCATCTCGTAAGGCTAAATACGACCTAGTGACCGATAGCGAATAGTACCGTGAGGGAACGGTGAAAAGAACCCCGGGAGGGGAGTGAAAGAGAACCTGAAACTGTATGCTTACAAGCAGAGAAAGGACGACTTGC